>LZQR01000009.1_pt1 | contig 58620 bp, 79 predicted proteins | sample 768601 | NCBI WGS metagenome assembly LZQR01 (sample SAMN05207299, study PRJNA324521) | oil field metagenome | isolation source: sample BH-FW-24 from oil reservoir | place: India: Bombay High | collected 2015-12-04
TCTTCCTGTCCTCAGACGCAACAGGCCAATCGCGCGCGGACTTACCGCAAATTTACTAGGAGAGCAAGGCTTACAGGCTGGCTAACTGACTCCAGCCCCTAGGCGATTTCCGCGCCGAGCGCCGCCATGTGGCCAAAGAAGTCCGGATAGCTGGTGGCGATCATGCGACATCATCCACGCTCACCGGCGCCTGCGCCCCGAGGCCCATGATCAGCGCGCTCATGGCAAGGCGATGATCATGATGGGTTTTCACCATTCCGCCGCCCGGAACGCCGTCCTGACCGCAACCGTGAACGGTCAGGGAATCCTCGCCCAGCTCGATCTCGACTCCGTTGGCTTGCAGGAGCGCGGCGCTGGCAGCCAGCCGATCACTTTCCTTGGCGCGCAATTCCGCCAGCCCCTTCATCACGGTCACCCCGTCGGCGAAGGCGGCGATGACCGAGAGGATCGGGTATTCATCGATCATGGAGGGCGCGATGGAGGCGGGAACCTCGACGCCGTGAAAGGCGCCCGAGCGGACGGTGATGTCCACCAGCTGTTCGCCGCAACGCTCGCCGGCGGGAGTCATCTCAAGGTCCGCGCCCATCATCTTCAAGACCTCGTAGAGTCCGAACCGGGCGCTGTTGGTCATCACGCCGGTGACCGTGATCTCGCTGTCGCGGGTCACCAGCGCCGCAGCCACCGGGAAGGCCGCCGAGGACGGATCGCCGGGAATGGAGACATTCGCCGGGCTGAGCGTCCGTCCGCCGCGCACCCGGGCGATCAGGCCTTCGCCCTGGCGCTCGACGCTCAGATCGGCGCCATAGACCGGCGCCATGACCTCGGTGTGATCGCGGGTCGCGTGGGGTTCGCGCACGATGGTTTCGCCGTTCGCGCCGAGACCCGCCAGCAGGATCGCGCTTTTCACCTGGGCGGAGGCGACGGGCGGGGTGTAATCGATCGCGTTGAGGTTCGACGAACCGCGCAGCGTCACGGGCAGGCGCCCGCCATCGCTCGACTGGCTTTTCACCCCCATGCGCGACAGCGGATCGAGAACGCGCGCCATGGGGCGCGAGGACAGGCTCTCATCCCCTACAAACTCCGCGGTGAGGTCAAAGCGGCTCGCTGCGCCCATCAAAAGGCGCACCCCGGTGCCGGAGTTGCCCAGATCAAGCGGTTCGGACGGGCTGGTCCACTGGCCGCGACCCGTCACGCTCCAGCGGCCAGCGCCTTCGCGCTCCACCTGCGCGCCAAGCGCAGCGACGGCTCGAGCCGTCGCCAGCACGTCTTCACTTTCCAGCAATCCCTCGATGCGGCTCTCGCCATCGGCAAGCGCAGAAAAAATGACGGCGCGATGGGAGCAGGATTTGTCAGCGGCCGCCTGCAGTCGTCCTTTCAGGGCATTGACAGGGCGGGCGGTTTTAGGCCCGCTTACGGCCTTGGACGGGGTGGGCGTGGCGTTGGACATGCAGGCTCCGCGGGCAGGCAGATGACAGAAGCTTCAATCGGGTTTTGACAGCCGCGCCAGAACATGGCAACTGGCGCGCCGATTTGATCGCCCTTCGCTGTGAAAGGATATGGACTCGTGGCGAAAGCTGAACTTGGGACCAAGCGCGTTTGCCCGGAAACCGGCAAGAAGTTCTATGACCTGAACAAGGACCCGATCGTGTCCCCGTTCACCGGCATGGAATATCCTCTGTCGTATTTCGAGGAAGTCTCTGTCTCCACGAAGGCTCCCAAGCCTGAGAAGGAAGCCGAAGAGGATACGGACGCTGAAGCCGAAGACGAGTCCGATGAGGACGAAACCGAAGACGACGACGCCCCCGAGCTTGACGAGGAGCCGATCGATCTGGGCGGTGATGACGATGAGGACGAAGCGCCGGTCGCCAAGCGCGCAACCCCGGCGGATGATGATCTCGACGGCTTCTCAGACGATGAATCCGATCTCGATGATGATGACGATGACAGCGTCCTTCTGGACGATGACGACGATGATCTGGACGATGATATCGCTCTTGACGACGATGAGGACGACGTCTGATCGCGCGCACTGTCATTGAGGGGATCGAGTGCTGAAAAACAGGCTTGATTGCTCTCAAACGCGCGGCTAGGTTCCGCGCTCTCGAAACGGCGGGGCCCCAATCCCGCCCGCTTCGCAAAGGTTTCGGGGCCATAGCTCAGTTGGGAGAGCGCTTGAATGGCATTCAAGAGGTCGGCGGTTCGATTCCGCCTGGCTCCACCAAAAAAGAACCCCTGCGCTGATGCGCGGGGGTTTTTCATATCGTCTGGTTTGCGCCGGCGCATGCCTTGAACGTTCTGATAAGAAAACCCATGTGATAGTCCAACAAAGCAATGCATGGGGCGTTGGATGGATACCGAAACCGAACTGATGCTGGACACGACGCCGACGGTGTATGTGCGCACCATCGACGCGACCGAAATCATGGAGCAGGCGGCGAACGCCGGGGTCAAACTCGATTCCGACGCGACGCTCTACGCCATCCATGACGAGAACGGTCAGCGCATGGCTGTGTTCTCGGACCGTGAAGCGGCGTTCGCCGCCGCGCGCGACCATGGCGCCGAGCCGGTGAGCGTGCACTAGCCTTCAATCCTGACAGGATGACGCAAGACGCCCCCTGCGCTGCAGGGGGCGTTTTCGGTGTGCGCTTGGTGGTTTGCCACAGACGACGGGCGCGGCTAAACGCAAATCCATGAGAGGTTATTTCGCAGTCGGCGTCGAAGGCATTTCCAAGGCGCGCAATCTGGGCGCGGTCATGCGCACGGCGCACGCCTTTGGCGGCAGCTTCGTGTTCACCGTGGGCGCGGCCAATCGCGCGCGCGAGATGTTCCAGACCGACACCGCCAAGACCACCGAGAACCTGCCCTATTACGACTGGGAGACGGTGGACGACATGGCCTTGCCGCGCGGCTGCCAGATTGTCGGTGTGGAATTGACCGATGATGCGGTGGAATTGCCGAGCTTTCGGCATCCGCGCATGGCGGCCTATGTACTGGGCAAGGAGCGCGGCGATCTCAGCCCGGAAATGCTCGAGCGCTGCGCGCATGTGGTGAAGATCCCCACGAAATTCTGTGTGAACCTGTCCGTTGCGGCCGCGATTGCGCTCTATGATCGCACATTGTGTCTTGGGGGCTATCCCGAGCGCCCGGTGATGCCGGGCGGCCCGCTCGAAGACAAACAGCATGTCTGGGGCGCGCCCAAGAAGCGCACCTGAGCCTCTGACGCTCTCGATCCTCTACAGGTGCAGGCTGTCCCCGCGCAGGAGCGCTGGCAGATCGCCCACCTCGCCGCCCGCGGTGCGCATGAAGAAGCGTCGGGCGACCGGAATCTGGTCGACAATCGACAGGCCCAGCCCGCGTGCGGTGCGGATCAGGCTGTGATCGTTGGAGAATAGCAGCGTGAACAGGTGCGAGCCCAGCCCGACGGCGGCTGAATCCGTCCGCCGCCAGCGTTCATAGCGTTGCAGGGTGGCGGGCGCGCCCAGATCCAGCCCGGCGCGCTTGGCGTCCACCAGCACATCGGCCAGCACCGCTGCGTCACGGACCCCGAGATTGAAGCCCTGGCCCGCAATGGGGTGGATGCCGCGCGCGGCGTCCCCCACCAGAGCCAGCCGATCATCAGTGAAGCGTTCGGAGAATTTCAGCGTCAGCGGATAGGTCCAGCGCGGGCTGACCGGCTTCACCCAGCCCAGAAAATCGCCAAAACGCGCTTCCAGCGCTTCCTGGAAACCTTCGTCGTCCATGTCCTTAAGCGCATCCGCCGCCTTGGGCTTCTCGCACCAGACCAGGCTTGAGCGATTGTTGGGCAAGGGCAGGATGGCGAACGGGCCGGTGGGCATGAAGAATTCATACGCCACGCCTCATGGCTGAACTCATGCTCGACGGTCAGCACCACGGCTTTCTGGTTATAGGCGTGATCGACGGTGCGCACGCCCGCCTGTCGTCGCAGACCGGACTGGCGCCCCTCACAGGCCACGATGAGCGGCGCTTCGAGAACCTTGCCGCTTTCGAGCACCAGCCGGTTCCTGCCCGGCGTCGCATCGGGTTGCATATGGCGGGCGCGTTCTGGCGCAAGAACCGTCAGGCCCGCCTCGTCAGCCGCCTTGGCCAGCGCCACGCGCGTCCAGCGGTTCTCGGCCATGTAGCCCAGCGCCTCGCCGTCATCCTCGGGCGAGATCTCGCGGCGATCAAAATGCAGCTGGTCATGGCCCGGCCCGCCGGGCTTCAAACCGTCATAGGGGCGGCCATCAACGACCAGTATGTCTTCGATTGGCTGCACGTGTTCGCGCAGATGCTGGCCGGCGCCCACCGCGTCGAGCATGCGCATGGAGGTGTAGGCGAGCGCCGAGGAGCGCCCGTCAAATTCGGGCGTGACGTGCTGGGACAGCTCCATCGCGTCCACGACAGCCACAGCCAGCCCGGCTTTGTGCAGGGCCAGCGCCAGGGTGAGTCCGGCGAGCCCGCCGCCGGAAATCACCACATCGCCAGAGAAGATCGGTTTGCTCATGGGGGACAAGATAACAACGCCCCCGCCGAAAGAAAGCGGCGCGGCGCCGCAGGCCGCGCCTAGCGGCTCAGCGCCCGCTGGATCCAGCCCAGAGCGCCCGTGAAGGCCAGAGGGCCATCGGTGACGGCGAGCACGATGCAGACCTCGCCTTCATCGGCGACAGGTTTGTGGATCGTGTCGGGATTGGCCATGCACACCTCGCCCGGGCCATAGCTGGCGCGGCCATCGGAGAAGCCGCCGGTCAGCACGAGCGTGAATTCGGTGCAGTCATGGCCGTGATGAGGAACGCCGCGGCCGGCTCGATACGGATCAGTTCGGCCTTGGCGCCGTCCTCATTGAGCAGGGTCATGTTGCGTACGCCAGGGCCTGCGAAGGACCAGCGCCCTGGTCGAGGGCCAGGTCGCGCACCGGGTCGGGCAGGTTCAGCAATTCCTCGATCGCCTGGCCGGCCTTGCTTGCGGCGTTGCGAGAGCGTTCGGAGCCCGCCCTTGAGTCAAAGCGCGCCGGACCGGCTTCGCCCAGCCCTGCTTCCTCGCTATCGATCACGTCAAACAGGGTGGCCAGCGCGTCGGGCATCATCGAGGCCGGCGTTTCCTGTTCCAGCAATACGCCCGCCATGGTTTCCACGACGTCGCGCGCCTGCGCCACATCCGCGTTCACCGCGGCCTGGGCGTCCAGCAGCAGGCGCATCGGAGCCGACAGGGCGCCCGAAGCGTATGCGGTATAAATTTCGTCACCCAGCGGATGGTTTGTCATGGTCGTTTCTGGTCGTCGTCTGCTACAGCGTCGCGGATATTGATCAGTTTTGCCTGATATCAAGTCTGCGGGCCATATTTCTTCTCAAGCGTTCAGTTTTGTTTACAGGGTGTCGGAATCCAGCACCCGTCTGAGTTTGTCGAACGCCAGCCTGAGCCTTGATTTCACGGTGCCCAGCGGCATGCCGAGCTGGTCGGCGATGTCGCGATGGGACAGCCCGTCAAAGAAGGCCAGCCGCAGCAGCGCCACCTGCTCGTCCGGCAATTCCAGCATGGCGGCGCGCACCCGATCATCGCGATCGCTGGCGTGCACGGCGTCGTCAGGGGCCTCGATCTCCGGCGGGCGAAGGCTCGGATCCTCGCCGTCGAGGGCGGGTTTGTTGGCCTGTCGCGCGGCGTCGATGCGCCGGTTGCGGGCGATGCGGAAGATCCAGGTGGAGGCGGACGCCTGGTCGGGATCAAACTGGCTGGCCTTGCGCCAGACGGTCAGCATGATCTCCTGGGTCAGCTCCTCGGCCAGGCTGTCATGGGCGTTGAGCCGCAACAGATAGGCCTTCACCCGGGGTGCATAGAAATTGAACAGCGCCGCAAACGCCTGTCGGTCCCGCTGCGCGGTGGCCAGAACCAGCGAATTCAGGGTCGTGCGGTCCGGCGTTGCGCCGGAAGAAAAGGGGGCGTCAGGCAAGTTTCACCCTTGAAGCTCTTTGCAGATCACTCTCACATCCGCACTCATGACGATCAAGCCACATCCTGCCTTGAAACCGCCGTCTCAGACCGCTTTAAACAGGGACGCGGATCTGCGCCAGCAGATCTGCCAGCGCCAAACCGCTTAAACTGAATGGAAATTCGCCATGCGCGTGCTTTTAGCCAGCCTGTGTCTGTCCCTGACGAGCCTGACGCCCGCTCTGGCGCAGGACGCCTCCGAGCCTGAATTCCAGGGCGCGCATCGCGACTGGCGCGTGTTCACACGCGGCGAAGGCGAGGCGAAGGTCTGCTATGCGCTGAGCCGGCCGCAGGAAGCGCTGCCGAGCAATGTCGATCATGCGACGTGTTCTTCCTGGTGGCGAGCTGGGCCAGCGGGGCGGCGGACAACCAGCCCAGCTTCCTGGCCGGGTATCCGCTGCGTCCTGACAGCCCGCCGCGCGTGCGGGTCGGCTCGGATCGCTTCCAGATGTTCGTGTCCGAGCAGGAAGGCTTCCTCGAGGAGACAGGCGAGGAATCCCAGCTGGTGCGGGCCATGCGGCGCGGGTCCGACATGCGGGTTGAAGCGACCAGCAATCGCGGCACCGCCACCGCCTACACCTTTTCGCTGCTGGGCGTGACCGCGGCGCTGGAGCAAGTGGACGATCTCTGCGGCTAGGCGCGTCGCGCCGCCGCTTCAAAACAGTCAAACAGATGATCGCGCGCTGCGCTTTGCGGGGCGTTGGCGCGATAGATCAAGGCGGGGCGCAGGCGCAGGCCGCTCGGCGCGTCGGGCAACGGGACCAGCCCGTGCTCGGCCATCAGCCGGTCCATGACCGAGTGCGGCGCCGCCAGGATATGGTCAGACGCCGCGCACGCCAGCGCCAGCACGGTGAAATCGTCGCAGACCAGACCCGGCCGTCCCCGCCCCAAGGCAGGGGCTGGCGGGCCAGACGGTCCGGCGGGGTGGCCGTCGCCAGAGGAAACCGCTCCGGTGCAGCGTTCCTGAGGGCTGGGTGGCCGGGGCGCACCAGGCTGCGACGCCTTCTTCGGGCAGGGCGTGGACCCTCAGAGCGGGATCGTGCTCGGCTTCACCCATGTCCGCCGCCACCAGATCAAGCGCTCCGCGCCGCACCTGGTCGAGAAGCGCGTTCGCGGCTCCGGCGCGAATGGTCAGCTGTACGGTGCGGCCTGCACGGTAGAAGCGGGCGACCGCCTCGGGGAGCAGGCGATAGGTGACGCTGGGGCCGGCCCCGACGCTGAGCACGCCATCCTCACCGCTGCGCCAACGCTCTGCTTCGGATTTGAGATCCTCCGCCTGTTGCAGCAGCGCGCGTGCGCGCGGCAGCAGGGCTTCTCCCATGCGGGTCAGCACCAGCTTGCGCCCGGCGCGTTCAAACAGTGCGCCGCCCAGATCCGCTTCCAGCTGGGCGAGAGACTTGGTCGCTGCAGGCTGGCTGACATGCAGCCGTTCGGCGGCGGCGGTCAGCGTGCCGGCGTCAGCAGAGGCGACAAAGAGGCGGGCCGTCCGAAGGCTCAGCATAGGTTATAATCAATGGTTATGTCATCATGTAAAACTTGTATTGGAAGTTATGGCAAGCCTCGCCCAATCTGGGGCTGGGAGCGACCTCATGATCAATGAGAAAATCCTGGTTCCGGCCATTTTCGCGGCATTCATCCTGCTGGAAGCGGTGACGGGGAGGTTCTTCCAGAAGGAGAAGGGCTCGACGCGGGATGTGGTGATCGAGGTCTCATCCTCGCTGACCATCGTGCTGATCACCGTGCCGCTGATCTTCGCGGTCGCGCCCTTGCTGGTCGAGGCGGTTCGCCCCGGATCAGAGGATGCGCTGGCCTTTCTGCCTGGTGGGCGATGCTCGGCATCCTGCTCGTGGCTGACGACATGACCCAGTACTGGTGGCATCGCGCCAGCCACACCTTTCCTGTGCTCTACAATCTGCACCGGGCGCATCATTCGGGCGGCTATCTGTCGATCCGCACCGCCTATCGCAACAACCTGTTCTATTACCTGTTCATGCCGGGTCTGTGGCTGGCCGCCATCCTCGTGCATCTGGGCTTCTATCCGGTCTATGCCGTGTATCTCGTCGTGAAGATGACGGTGATATTCGGCGCGCATTCCGCCTGGCGCTGGGATGAGGCGCTCTACAGGGTTCCGGCTTTCACACCGGTGATGTGGGTGCTTGAGCGCACCATCTCCACGCCCGCCACCCACAGCGCCCATCATGGTCTGCACAAGGAAGACGGCGTCACTCATTACAAGGGCAATTACGGCAATCTGCTGTTCTTTTGGGATGTGCTGTTCGGCACCGCGAAGATCACCCGCCGCTATCCCGAGACCTATGGCATTGAAGGCGTGGAGCCGGTCAGCGCCGGGCGTGAACTGCTCTGGCCCCTAGTGCGCAAATAGGGGCTAGCGAGTCTTTGGTGCGGCCTTGGTGAAGGGTTTGACGCGCAGCTTGGTCTTGTGGCTGGGTGCGCCCTTGCCGCCATCGGGCATCAGGCCGCGATAATAGCCCTTTTGCCATTTTTCCTCAGCGGCGTCGGCGTCGTTCTCCCGCAGGCGACCGGCGAAATCGGCGCGGCTTAGTCGCCATGTCTCCATCGCTTGCGCGGTTTTCGGATCAGACTGGATGGGGCGGATCTCGGGCGTGATCTTGTCAAACAGATCGCGCCGGACCGGGAAGATATGCGCAATGGCTTCATCGGCCTCAAAGCGCACCTCGCCGGGGCGGGTGAAGCGCCAGTTCATGGTGAAGCTGTAGGGACTCCAGTCGGTCTCGATCACGCCGGACAGGGGCGCTATGCCGTCCTTGACCGCGTTGACCGGGCCCTGGACCCAGATGTTCCAGCCGGGCGGGGTGCGCAGCAGGAACCCCATCTCGAAGGTCAGGATTCCGGAGCCGAAATTGCTCATCGGTCTGGCGGGGGCCTGCCCGGACGCTGCGTCGGGGTAAATGCTCACATCCTCGACCCGATCTCCGCCGGTCCAGCGAGCGGTGAAGCCGGACGGGGTGAAGACCTCCCAGCCATGCTGGTTCCCGATCACCAGTGGCAGGCAGCGATAGGCATGGCTCTCGGGCGTGTCGTCCATCCAAGAGCGACGCGATGAGGCGGGACGAACAGGCGGGTCAAAGGCGGTCAGCGGATGGCAAATCAGTTTCATGGCGGGCATGAGACCGACCGCGTGCGGCGGACGTAACCCCGCCATGCGTTCTCGCCCCTCGAACTTTGTTCAGTTTTCCATTATATGACGCCGCCATGAACGCACCTTTGAAAACCCTCGACCTGTCCTTCTCCAACCGGCCGGAAACGACCGGGCCCATCGCCCTTGTCGGCATGACGCGTCCGCAATTGCGTGACGCGCTCGTCGAGCATGGCCTTGTGGACGAGAAGAAAGCCAAGATGCGCGCCGAACAGCTCTGGCGCTGGATCTACCATTACGGCGTCACTGAGTTTGATCAGATGACGAACGTCTCCAAGGATCTGCGCCAGCAGCTGGAGGCGAAGTTCACCCTTGCCCGCCCGGAAATCACCGAGCGTCAGGTCAGCGTGGACGGCACCCGCAAATACCTCATCCGCATGGCGTCGGGTGTTGAGGTCGAGACGGTCTTCATTCCCGCCGTGGCGCGGTCGGGCGCGCTGTGCGTGTCGTCCCAGGTGGGCTGCACGCTCAACTGCACCTTCTGCCATACCGGCACCCAGCCGCTGGTGCGCAACCTGACCGCCGCCGAGATCGTCGCCCAGGTGATGATCGCGCGCGATGATCTTGCGAATGGCCGACCTCCAACGAGGACCGCCAGATCACCAATATCGTCTTCATGGGCATGGGCGAGCCGCTCTACAATCTCGACCATGTGTCGGATTCGATCGATGTGATCTCCGATCATGAAGCATCGGCATTGGCCGTCGCCGCACCACGGTGTCGACCTCGGGCGTCGTGCCGAAAATCCCCGAACTCGGCGAGCGCACCCGCTCCATGCTGGCGATCAGCCTGCACGCCACCAATGATGAATTGCGCAACGAGCTGGTGCCGCTGAACAAGAAATACCCTATCGCCGAGCTGATGGACGCGATCCGGGCCTATCCGGACCTGTCCAACTCCAAGCGCGTGACGTTCGAATATGTGATGCTGAAGGGCGTGAACGATAGCCTCGCCGAGGCGCGGGCGCTCGTGAAACTGCTCAAGGGCATTCCGGCCAAGATCAACCTCATCCCGTTCAATCCCTGGCCGGGCAGCCCCTATGAGTGCTCGGACTGGGATCAGATCGAGGCCTTCGCCGATGTGGTGAACCGGGCGGGATACGCCAGCCCGATCCGTACGCCGCGCGGCCGGGATATCTTTGCGGCCTGCGGTCAGCTGAAAAGCGAAAGCCAGAAGATCCGCGCCAGCGAACGCCGGCGTCTGGAACGTGAGGCGGAAGCGGCGCAAGAGGATCAGGCGTGAACCGGCAGCAGGACCGCCGCCAGCCGCGCAGATCTGGACCCGAGCCCAAATCCTCCACCAAGAACCTGATGCCTCGCGCGGTTGCACTGGGCGCCGTAGAGGGCGTGCTCGCCAAGGCCGTGCCGCTCGATGGGGCCTTGGCCGGGCGACCCGAATGGAAGCGGATGGAGCCGCGGGACCGCGCCTTTGCGCGCGCCATCGCCTCCGCCGTCATTCGTCGTCCCATCGCGCTCGACGCGGCCCTGATGCAGGTGCTCGACAAGCCCTTGCCAGATGAAGAGGTGCGCGCCCATCTCATTCTGCGGTGCGGCGCGGCGGAACGCCTGATCCTCGACACCCCGGCGCATGCGGCCGTGGACGCCTGGGTCAGCCTGATGGCGCAGGATCGCCACACCGCGCGTTTCAAGAATCTCGCCAATGCCGTGCTGCGCCGGGTCGTTGATCAGGGGAAGGATGCCTTCCTTGATTCCGATCCGCTTGAGGACCTGCCTGACTGGCTGGCCGAGCGCTGGGTGGAGACCTATGGCGAGCCCACCGCGCGCGCCATCGCATCGCACGCTCTGTCCCGCCGACGCTCGACCTGACCGCCAAGCCGGGGTTTGACGCCCAGAGCTTCGCCGAGGAGATCGGCGCCAGCGTGCTGGAAACCGGGACCATCCGCCGCCCAGACATTGGCGCGGTCGATGGCCTGCCCGGTTTTGAAAACGGGGACTGGTGGGTTCAGGACGCCGCCGCTGCGCTGCCCGCGAAACTGCTGGGCGTGAAGGCGGGCGAGACAGTCGCTGATCTCTGCGCCGCGCCGGGTGGCAAGACCTTGCAGCTCGCTGCGACCGGCGCATCCGTGATTGCGGTCGACGCCTCGCCCAAGCGCCTGAAACGCCTGGAAGACAATCTCGAACGCACAAAGCTCAAGGCCGAGATTGTCGCCGCGGATGTGGCTGACTGGACGGCGCCCGAACCGCTGGACGCCATCCTGCTCGACGCGCCGTGTTCTGCGACCGGTACGCTGCGCCGCCGCCCGGATGCGGCTTGGGCCAAGCAGCCCGGCGACATCGCCAATCTTGCGGACATTCAGCGCCGACTGCTGGAGGCGAGCTTCAATCAGCTCAAACCGGGCGGCCGCCTCGTCTACTGCACCTGTTCGCTGGAGCGCGAAGAGGGGGAAGACCAGATCGAGGCCTTCCTCAAGCGCACGCCAGACGCCCGCCTTGATCCGGTGACGGCGGACGAATTGCCGGGGCTCAAGGCTGCGATCACGCCAGACGGCGCCGTGCGCACCCGCCCGGATTTGTGGTCCGAACGTGGCGGCCTGGACGGCTTCTACATTGCCCGGATCGTGAAAGGGTAGGGCGCTCCCGCCTTCCCCATTCCTCTGATTTCAAACTGAAAAACCCCGGCCGGGCATGGCGCCGGGCCGGGGTTCTTTCAGGCTGACATGTGTATCGCTGGCGGAGCTCCCGGGTGCTGGAGGCAGGCCCGGGAGTCCAACACGTTCAGCCTACTGGCCCTGACCGAGCGAATAGCCGGGCTTGCCGTCAAACTCGTAGAGTTGCTCGGTCTTCACGAAATCAATGCCGGCGGCCGCGATGCGGCCTAGAAGGTCGACCACATCGGCGTTCTTGCTGACGGCCCCGCTCATGAAGCGGCAGCGCCAATGGTCGGTCTTGAAGGTTTCCGGCAAACCGTTCGGCCAGACCTTCACGCCACGATTGGTGATCATCTTCAGGCTCAGGGATGCATCGCCCGCTGCGGCGTTCAGCGCGTCGGCGAGTTCATCGGGGTTATGGGTCGGCATGTCGACGAAGACATCCACGCCCACCAGCGTCTTGGTCTGGCGCTCACGGCGCTTGTAGGGCGCGATCTCGACGCCGCCAGCATCCGCATTATAGCGCACCGGGGTGAAGGTGCTCGGCTCCTGACCCAGACGGGCGATGACGCGTCGGCAAAGGCGTCGGTGCCCACTTGTTCCTTCGTCATGTCTTCAGACGCGATATCGACGGTGTGAACGCCGTCCTCCAGCGTCTTGAGCCAGGCATTGTGGATTTTCTCCGCAACATCGGCCTGACCGATATGCACCAGCATCTGCACGCCGGCCAGCAGCAGGCCGGACGGGTTGGCGATGCCCTGACCGGCAATCATCGGGGCGGAGCCGTGAATGGCTTCGAACATGGCGCAATGCTCGCCAATATTGGCCGAGCCGCCCAGGCCGACCGAGCCGGTGATCTCGGCGCGACGTCAGAGATGATGTCGCCATACAGGTTCGAGGTGACGATCACGTCGAACTGTTCGGGCGCGTCGGCGAGCTTGGCGGTGCCGATATCGATGATCCAGTGATCGGTCTTGATGTCGGGATACTCCTTGGCGATCTCGTCAAAGACCTCATGGAACAGACCATCGGTCAGCTTCATGATGTTGTCCTTGGACAGGCAGGTCACCTTCTTGCGGCCATTGGCGCGGGCGTAATCAAACGCATAGCGCACAATCCGCTCGCAGCCCGGACGCGAGATCAGCTTCAGGCACTGCACCACTTCATCGGTCTGGCGGTGTTCGATGCCGGCATAGAGGTCTTCCTCGTTCTCGCGCACGATCACCACATTCATGTCCGGATGGCGCGTCGCGACGAACGGGGAGAGCGCCGCACAGGGGCGCACATTGGCGAACAGGCCCAGCGATTTGCGCACGGTCACATTGAGCGATTTGAAGCCGCCGCCCTGGGGCGTGGTGATCGGCGCCTTGTAGAAGACCTTGGTGCGGCGCAGGGAGTCCCAGGCGCTGTCCTCGATCCCCGCGCTCACACCCTTCAGATAGACCTGCTCGCCAATTTCGATCGGCTCCGGCGCCAGCGCCGCGCCCGCAGCGTTGAGCACCTTCAGGCTGGCCTTCATGATTTCCGGACCGATGCCGTCGCCATAGGCCACGGTGATCGGGGTCGGGGTGCGGGTCGCCGTAGCGGCGGACTTGGAGGCGGAGAGTGGACGTTCATGCGGGTTTCCTCATTCCAGCGTGAGACTTTGCAAACCGGCGCCGGGTGGACGAAGCCGGGATGGGGGCTGTTTAGCCGTATGCATGTAGATTTGAAAAATTGATTGTCATGCGTCCATGCATTTGAAAAACTCATCCAATGCAAACTGACCGTCTCGACCTTGATCTGTTGCGCGCCTTCGTGGCGGTGGCCCAGTCCCAGAGCTTCACCCGGGCGGGGGAGCTGCTCTTTCGCAGCCAGTCCGCCATCTCGCTACAGATCAGGAAACTCGAACAGATCACGGGCGAGCGCCTGTTCAGCCGCACCGCGCGGCGCGTGACGCTGACGCCTGCGGGCGAGCGGCTGATGGGCTATGCCGAACGCATGCTGGTGCTGCATGACGAGGCGCTCTCGGCGTTTTCGCGATGGCGGCGCGCGCGGCACGGTGCGCCTGGGCACGCCCGAAGACATCGCGACGGCGCACCTGCCAAGGCGCTGGCGGAATTTTCCCGCGCCCATCCGGGCATCCAGCTCGAGGTGACCTGCGACCTGACGCTGAACCTGATGAAGATGTATCACGCCGGCCGGCTTGATGTGGCGCTGGTGAAACGTGAGCCCAGCGCCGCTGTGGATGGTCAGCGCGTCTGGTCAGAGCCACTCGTCTGGGTGGGGGCGAATGACGGCGTGTTTGAAACCGGCGGCGTGACTGCTCTCGTGGTCAGTCCCGAACCCTGCGTCTATCGCAAGCGCGCCGTGGAAGCGCTGGGCAAGGCCGGCGCCCGCGCCCGAGCCGCCTATGTGTGCGGCTCGCTCGCCGGTGCGCTGGCGGCCGTGCGCGCCGGTCTTGGCGTGGCGGTATTGCCGCGGGACTTTGCGCCCGATGATCTCGCCATTGATGAGGGCCAGCGCATGCCGCCGCTTGCGGATGCCGAGGCGGTGCTGCTGACCGCGGCTGACGCCGGGCTTGCCGCCCGACGCCTCGCCGATCATCTGGCGCACGCGCTGGAGGACGAACCGGCGCGGTTCTAGAGCGCTTTAGGCCGTCTGGGCGTCCGCCGCCTTGTGGATCTCGTTCACAAGGTCTGCATCCAGATTGAGCCGCGCCGCCAGCATCTGCAGATAGGCCTGCTCGGCGGGCGTATCGATCTCGATGGCGACAAGGGACGCGGCGTAGATTTCCGCAGCGTGTTCGGGCGTGTCGGCAGCGTCCACCACGGCGTTGATGTCGAGCGGGGCGGAGAGTTCGTCAAACACGAAGGCCTTGTCCTCGGCGCTCAGATCCATGGCGTTCAGGCGCGCAAAGATGGCGTCCTTCTCCTCGGCGTCGACCTTGCCGTCGGCCTTGGCGGCGGCGATCATCGCGCGGACGAGCGCCTTGCCCAGCTGATCGACCGCAGCCTCATCCGTCGGGGCGGGCAGGAAGGCGGAGTTTTCCGGCGCGGGTGTGAAAGCGGCGTCCCGGGGAGCGGCCGCAGACGGAGCGGCGCCCTGACCTGCTTGTTCTGCTGGGATTTCTGCCAGGCATGGTAGGCGATCCCGCCAATGGCGGCGACCGCGCCATACTTGGCGGCCGTGCCCATCATCTTGCGCCCTTTCTTGCCCATCAGCATGGACGCGGCGAAGCCGGCGGCCAGTCCGCCGCCGCCCGCCAGCGCCGTGCGCTGGGCGTTGGGGTCAGTCTGAAGGGCGGTGATGATCTTGTTCACGTCAAACATGGCGGACCTTTCAAGAAGAGGCTGGCGCAGCGCAGAGCCGAACGTCCGTCTGGGCGCGGATGGATGGGTCAGAAGCACTTGGGAATACGGCAATTCCAGCGCAAGAACCCGTTACCGCTTTTCACGCACATGGAGCAGCCCTCCGCGCTTGACTGCCGCCTCTGATTGGGTACTTTCCGCCGCCTTACGGTGAGGTGGCCGAGTGGTCGAAGGCGCACGCCTGGAACGCGTGTAGGCGGGCAACCGTCTCGTGGGTTCGAATCCCACCCTCACCGCCATTCTTCTTTTGACGACGTGAAGACAGGTCCCGCTCCGGGGCCTTTTTCTTTGCGCGAGCCTGGCTGGCGCGCCCGCTTATCACCCTGCCGCCCCCTGAACAGGGGAGGCGCGGGGGGTGCGTGCCGGTCTAGCCTCTCCGCTCTGCTGAGATGGGAGGCTCACATGTTCCGATTCCTGATCGTTCTCGGTCTGCTCTGGGGGGCGGGCGCTGCGGCCGAGGCCCGGCAATCGCAATCCGAAGCGGGGTGCCGCGCCAATGACGCTGAAGCCTGCTTCTATACCGGGGCGGAATATGCGCAGGGCTTGGGCGTGCCTGAGAACAAGCAGCGCGCTGTCGAGTTCTTCCTGCGCGCCTGCGATCTGGGCGTGCCTGACGGATGCAACACGGCGGGCGTTCTGGTGAGCCGGGGCGACGGCAATGTGGCGCGCAATGTGATCCGCGGCGTCGAGTATATGGAGCGCGCCTGTGCGATGGGACATGCGGACGCTGCAGCAATGGTCTGGGCCACCGCATCAGCACATCGTCTGAGGCGGCAATCTCAACCGGGTCCTGCCGACCGCCCGCGCGCTGTGAGGCCGGGGTGGAGAATGCGTGCCTGTGGGGGCTGGACTGGGCCTATGACGGCAATGAGGGTGAGTTCATTCGGCTCATCAACATGGATGAGGCGGCCTGGTTCGCCGAGCAATCGTGCGACCGGTATCGCGACATCAAGGGTTGCGACGTGGCGGCGCGGCTGTACGCCAACCCTGAATTCCCGACCTTCGACGCCGAGAAGGGTATGCGCTATTCGCTGATCCGCTGTGACGAGCAGAACTCATCAGGCGACTGCCGGAATGTGGCCGCGGTCTATGTCCTGATCGAGGAGCATCAGCTGGGCGCGCGGTATTATGAGCGCGCCTGTTCGCTGGGGCATGAATTCTCCTGCGGCATGGCGCAGGAATGGCGGACCTATTTTGCCGAGGTCGCCGAGTATGAAGCCCGCCAGGCCGCACAGGCGGCGGATGTGAACGCGGCCCTGTCCCAGGGCCGGTATGGCGATGCGGTGTCTGTTGCGATCAATTCGGCGCGGTCCCAGGACCTGGCTCAGCGCGCCATTCTGGCGGCGCGCAATGCGGGACGTATGGGAGATGTGGCGACCAATGATCTTTACGCCGCCGCCCTGTGGTTTTCCTCGGGGCCGGTGCGGCAGGCTGCGGATGCGGAGATGGCTGCGCGCGGCACGGGACTGGAAGGGACGTTCGGGACCGGAACCAACACAGCGGGCGCTGCAGACGCCCGATGGCGTGAACTCTATGGTTCCAGCGCCCCCTCCTACAGCTCAAGCGCGTCCAGTGTGACGCGCCCAGCGTGGCGAGCGCTGCGGAGATTTCCGCCGCCACGCGGGATCGTTATCGCTATGCGCATTGCGTGATGAGCGGTAGCAATACAAGCGCATCGGTCTGCCAATAGGCGGATTACGCGCGGCCTGCGACCCTCGCGCCGATTACGGCGCAAGTGACGATCGGGGACGCTCGTCATGGGCAAGCAGGTCGCGCGAAGGGGGCGAAGGGGCATGCAGCAGAACTTGAAGACGGAGGCGGTGCGTCTGGCCGCCACACCCTTCACTCGGTTGATCGTGTTGACGGCCCTGGGCTGGCGGCCTTTTGCCCTTCTGAGCCTTCTGTCCCTTCAGCCCCAGACCGGCTGGTCCTGGTCGCCTGCGGACTGGCGCAATCCCTTCACCATTGATCCGGGGATCTGGAGCTCCTTGCTGACGGGGCTGGTCGCCTATCTGCTGTCAGCCTGGGTGTGGGCGCTCAAGCCCGCAAGCCTGCCGGCCAGCCTGTTCGCCATCAGCGGTCTGGCCACTTTGGCCTTCTGTTTCTCCTCGTTCTCCTTCTCGATTGCCCTGCCTCTGACGGAAGACACGATCGCCTGGTTCTGGATCGTGAACATGCTGGGGGCGTCTTCGTTCGGGATCATCATGATCAGCCTGTTCCTGATTTACCCGACGCGGTTGCCTGGTTGGCGGATGCTGATGGCGCTCACCGGTCTGGGGTTCGGGCTGTGGACCCTGCTGCGCACATTCGGTCCCTGGCGCGAATTCGCCGAGGTGCAGCTGATCACCACGGTGGAGATGCTGGTGATTGTCGGCGTTGTGGCCTGGCAGATGTGGGCGAGCGCCCACGAACCCCGCGCCCGCGCGATTGCGGTCTGGCTGGGCGTGTCGGTGCTGTTGGGCGCGGGCGCCTTCATCGCAACCGTCGCTGCGCCCCTCAGTTTCGGCTTCCAGCCGCTGGTGCGGGAGAACTACGCCTTCGCCTTCTTCCTGGCGATCTATGTGGGTCTGGCGGTCGGGCTGATGCGCTTTCGCCTGTTTGACCTCGGCGCCTGGTCCTATCGCATCATCTTCTATTCTGCAGGGGTTCTGCTGATCTTCGCCCTGGATCTGGGCTTGATCACGCTTCTGTCCATCGGGCCGTCCCAGGCGCTTGGCGTGTCGCTGCTGGTGGCGGCTTCGCTATCTGCCTTTCGCGAGCGCATCTGGCGACACTTCGCGATGAGCGCGCGCCCCGAGGATACGCCCTTGTTCAGCGGCGTGCTCGAAGCCGCCTTCAAGCCGTCGGCGGCGGAACGCTCCCAGGCGTGGACGGACTTGCTGAGAGCGCATTTCCGCCCGCTTTCGCTGGATCTCGACTCCCTTCCTGTAAGCGAGCCTCAAATCGAAGAGGAGGGGTTGGTGCTTCGTCTTCCCGCCAGTGATGATGCGCCAGTCCTCCGCCTTGCCTACAAGCAGGGCGGGCGCGCCCTGTTCAATTCGCGTGATGTTCTCTTGGCGAAGGAGTTGATCGCCCTGGCGCAAAAGGCGCGCGAGAACCGGTCGGCCTATGATCGGGGCGTCAGCGAGGAGCGGGTCAGGATCGCGCGCGACCTGCACGACAATATAGGCGCTCAGCTGATGCGCGCCCTGCACTCGGCAGCGACCGAGAAAAAGGATGCGATGATCCGCGATACGCTGTCGGATCTGCGCGACGTCATCAATCATGCGCATGGCGCGGAGTTGTCCCTGGATGAATTGCTGGCGGACTTGCGGGCTGAAACCTCTGACCGGCTTGAGGCTCATGGCGTCCGGCTTCACTGGACGCTGGAGGCCGCCGCGGGCCACAGGCTGATGCCGGGCCAGGTTCATGCGCTGCGATCTGTGGTGCGCGAAGCGGCGAGCAACACCATCAAGCATGCAGACGCCCGGATGCTGTCGATCAAGGTCAGGGCCCGGCAAGGACAAATCCAGATCGAGATCCGTGATGATGGCGTCGGGTTCGATCCGGCGCAAAGCTCGTCCGGTCAGGGCGTGTCGAACATGCGGGCGCGCATGGAGAGCGTGGGCGGCGCGTTCGATGTGGTCAGTCAGAAGGCCGGCGTCGCCCTGCACGCCAGCTTTCCCTGCCAGGGACTGTCATCATGAAGACGATCTTGCTGGTCGAGGACATCGCAGAAACCCGCGCCTGGCTGCGCGAAGCGGCCGAGCTGGCGTTTCCGGGCTGCCGGATTTCCGAAGCGACACGCGTGCGCGACGCCTTGGGTCTCATGCAGAGCCGGGCCTTCGACCTCGCCATTGTGGACCTGGGATTGCCGGACGGCGATGGCGGTCAGCTGATCCAGGCCATGAAGGACCACCATCCTGCCGCCACCATCGTTGTGGCGACGGTCATGGGCGATGACGCCTCGGTGATTGCGGCGCTTTCAAACGGCGCGGACGGTTATCTTCTGAAGGATGCGCGGCAGGACGTCTTTGTGCGGCAACTGACCGCCATTGATCAGGGCGAGCCTGCGCTCTCTCCCTCCATCGCCCGACGCATCATCGAGCATTTCCGGCGCACGGCGCTGGTGGAGACCGATGGCGGGGATCTGACCCCGCGTGAGCGGGATGTGCTCAGCCTGATCGGGCGCGGTCTGCGCAATGCCGAGGCCGCTTCGGCGCTGGGGTTGAGCGAGCACACCATCGCGGGCCACATCAAGTCGGTCTATTCAAAGCTCGGCATCTCCACCCGGGCCGAAGCGGCGCTTCTGGCGTCACGGCTGGGCCTGACCTGATGGCGTCAGTCCTGACGCCCGGCCGCTGACTCGAACAGGTCATGCTTCTGCATGATGCGCTTAAAGCGGTTCGAGTTCAGATGATCGTCAAGCCAGCGCTGAAGATTGGGCCAGGGCTGGGCGTCAAACCAGTCCCGATCGGTATTGGCGAACTGGCGCACGAACGGAAAGAGCGCAATATCGGCAAGGCAGGGCGCGTCGCCCAGAAGCTGGTCGGACTGACCAAGCCGGTCTTCAAGCGCATCCAGATGCCCGCTGGCGGCGGCCCGGTGCTCGCTCGCCACCGCGCCTTCATATCGGGTGTCGTACTTGTAGCGATCGAGATGATGCTTGAACGGGCCGTCATTGGCCGCGATCAGCGCCTCCATCTCCGACCGGTCGCCCGAAGGCGGGGTCAGCCAGTTTTCGGGGTCATTCTGCTCAAGCGCCCAGAGCATCACATCCAGGCTTTCCTCGATCACGCCTCCATCGGGCCGGACAATCACCGGCACCGTACCCTTGGGCGAGGCGGCCAGCATTTCGGCGGGCTTGTCCTTGAGGAGGATCTCGCGGTGCTCGACCGCGATGCCGGCGACATCCAGCGCCATCCGGCCGCGCATGGCATAAGGGCAGCGACGGAAGGAGTAGAGGATCGGGCGCGCGTCAGTCATCCGAAGCGGCCGAGGCGTCCAGCACAGCCCCTACATGTCGTTCGCCGCGGGCGGCGGCGCGGGCTTCCTGACGCTGGCGCTCGGCATAGCGCTGGCGTTGTTCCCCGGTGCGGGATTCATGGCAGTGCGGACAGCTGACGCCGGGGGAGAAGAACGCCGATTTGAGGTCTTCGGGGCCGAGCGGTTCGCGGCAGGCGTGACAGGTGGTGTAATCGCCTTCCTTCAGGCCATGGCCGACCGCCACACGCCGGTCAAAGACGAAGCACTCGCCTTCCCACAGGCTGTCCTCCTCGGGCACGGTCTCGAGGTATTTCAGGATGCCGCCCTTGAGGTGGTAGACCTCATCCAGCCCTTCAGCGAGGGCGAAGGCGGTGGATTTCTCGCAGCGTATGCCGCCCGTGCAATACATGGCGATGCGGGCGTTGGGCCGGGTCTGGCGGAACTTGCGGAACCAGTCGGGAAATTCGCGAAAGCTCGTGGTTTCAGGATCCACCGCGCCCTTGAACTGGCCAATGCGCACTTCATAGGCGTTGCGCGTGTCGATGGTGACGACGTCCGGCGCGCTGATCAGATCGTTCCAGTCTTCAGGCTCCACATAGGAGCCTACGGCGCGGGTCGGGTCCACGCCCTCGACCCCCAGCGTCACGATCTCCTTTTTCAGCCGAACCTTCAGGCGCAGGAAGGGCTGCTCGCTGGCGACGGAATCCTTGTGTTCGATGTCGGCGCAGCCAGGCAGGGAGCGGATCACATTCAGGACCGCCTCGATGCCGTCGGGAGAGCCGGCAATCGTGCCGTTGATGCCTTCGCGGGCGAGCAGCAGCGTCCCCATCACGTCATGCGTGCGGCAGGCGCTCAGCAGATGGTCCTGCAGGGCCTTGTCGGCCTGCAGCGGGGTGAACTTGTAAAGGGCGGCGCGCGGAACTGGGTCATGGCGGTCTTATGCCAAAATCAGCGGCTCAGGGGTACTGGCGGATCGCAGGCTGCGTCAATCCTGCGCGCATTGCCTCCTGTGCCGAGCCTGTCGGGCGTTAAATTCGAACACGAACCAAGATTGTGGCGAAGGTGGAGGGGAAGACCTGCGTTCTGGAAACGGTTTCAGCCTGTTGTTTCAAAGCAACAACTTGATCCAACTTAATGTAATATAACAGAAATATCGAACCGGTCTCGTACGTGGCCGGACTTTTGATGCACCGCAAAAGCTTTGTGGCGAAAGCTTGGCTGGTCAGGGGCGAATGGTTTGTTTACATCGGAATAATCATAATCAATCGGAGAGCGCTAAACGATGAGTCTCAAGAAACGAGTTCTCGCCAGCACCATGTTGTCCGCCGCCATGGGCGTCGTGATGGGCGGTGCGGCAGTCGCGCAGGTGGACCGCATTGTCGTCACCGCCACCAAGACCGAACAGGATTCCCAGGACATTCCGGTCGCCGTTTCCGCCATTGGCGAAAACGATCTGGAAGAGCTCGATGTGGATGTGTTTGCGGACTATCTGGTCCAGCTTCCCGGCGTCACCGCCGGCGGCAGCGGGCCGGGCCAGAACACCATCTACATCCGGGGCATCGCATCGACCACGCCGAACATGACGACGGCCGGCGTGGCGGGTCTTGCGCCGAACGTGGCGTTCTATCTGGATGAACAGCCGCTCGCCCAGCCGGGCCGGAACCTTGACGTCTACGCTGTCGACCTTGAGCGCGTGGAAGTGCTGCCCGGACCGCAGGGCACGCTGTTCGGCGCCTCCTCACAGGCCGGCACAGTGCGCATGATCACCAACAAGCCGGCCATCGGCCTTTATGAAGCGGCCGCCAATTTCGGCGTCTCCTTCACCGAGGGCGGCGAAGCCAGCTACAAGACCGACGCATGGTCAACCTGCCGGTCAGCGACAATTTCGCGCTGCGCCTGGTGGGATTCTGGGATCAGCAGGGCGGTTATATCGATAACGTCCAGGGCACGGTGAACACGTCGGAGTCCGCACGCTTCCGCCCCGCGGGCACCGTGCGCGCAAACGGCGTTCCGGTGAGCGCGCGTCGCGCCGGTTTCCAGGCCGGCTCCGACCTGTCGGGCGTGACCTTCATCGATGCCGACAATTCCGCCCTGGTCGAGGATGACTTCAACGACACCACGTATTCCGGGTTCCGGATTTCGGGTCGTTACGAGTTCAATCCTGACTGGCGCCTGACCGTGTCGGCGATGAGCCAGCAGCTCGATTCCGATGGCGTCTTCTTCCAGGACCCCGAGCTCGACGACTATGAAGTCTCGCGGTATTCCGACGAAACCCTGCAGGACGACTTCGTCAACGCCGCCTGGACGCTGGAAGGCCGCGTCGCCATGCTGGACGTGGTCTATACCGGCGCGTTCACCGATCGCGACACCGATCAGATCATCGACTACACCGAGTACATGTTCGTGGGGCAGTATTTCCCGTACTACACCTGCGAAGGCTCCGTGACCTATCCGGGCGCGGCTGCGCCGTCGGGCACCTGTTACAGCCCGCAATCGCTGGTGGATTCCACGACCAACACCCAGGTCGAAAGCCACGAGCTGCGCTTCAACACCCCGCAATCGGAACGCCTGCGGGTGACGGCCGGCGGCTTCTATTCCAGCACGGAAGTCGAAGAGCGCAACGATTTCACCTATTTCGGCATGATCCAGGCGGATCCGTTCGGGCCGTTTGCGCCGAACTTCCCATTCACCACGGGCTTCACCTCTGATCCGGGGCCGTTCCCGGAAGGCGTGATCTTCCGCAATGACGTGCGCCGCACCGACGAACAGCTCGGCGTGTTCGGCGAGGTGAGCTATGATCTCGTGCCGGGCGTGTTCTCCGTGACGGCGGGTGCGCGCTACTACGACATCGAGGTCGATCTGGCCGGCAGCGCCAACGCGTCGTTCTGTAACTCTGGCGGGACCGATGCGAACGCGTTCGGCACCGACATCTCCGACCTTTACAACGGCGATGGCCAGTACACCTTCCGGGGCACCTGCGACACCAGCCGCCACATCACCTATAACGACACCCAGTCCATCGCCGACATCATGGCGATCGACCCGGCGCTCAGCATGTCGCAAGCCCAGCAGATCTTTAACGCCACGCGGGCGCCGGATGTGGCCGCGACCGATGGCGCGATCTACAAGCTGACGGGCACCTGGGACGCCTGCGGCGGGCGTGCTTCTGTACGCCACCTATTCGGAAGCTTCCGTCCGGGTCTGCTGAACCGTCCGGGCGGTGCGCCGGGACCGAATGGCTACACCGTGCCGTTCGCGATCGATTCCGACGAACTCACCAACTATGAGCTCGGCTGGAAGCTGGATCTGTTCGGCGATCAGCTGCGCTTCAACGGCAACGCGTTCTTCGTGGAGATCGAGGACCTGCAGACCACGATCTTCGATCCGTCGATCGTGAACCTGTTCTTCTCCGATAACGCCGCGGACGCCGAAATCATGGGCGTCGAGGGCGATGTCACCTGGGCGCCGGCGGATGTGCCGGGTCTGACGGTGTCGGGCGCCTTCTCGGTGCTGGACAGCGAGATCACCGAGGTGCTGACCCCGACCGATGACGTCGTCGAGGGCGAGGAGCTGGCCTATGCGCCGAGCCTGCAGCTTAATGCGCGTGCGCGCTATGAGTGGCAGCTGGAGAACAGCTGGACCGCCCACGTTCAGGGCCAGGTGATCTATTCCAGCGACAGCCGGTCCGACATCATCGAGATCAACGCGATTGATGTGGACAGCTACGCCACGCTGGGTCTGCGCACCGGCCTGACGTCCGATAACTGGACCGCGGAAATCTTCGTGGACAATGTCACGGATGAGAACGCCGAGCTGGCCAACAATTTCGTCAACGATCGCGAGCGCGTCACCGTGATGCGTCCGCGGACCTACGGAATTCGCTTCGGCATTTCCTACTAGGACGAAAACACCTGGCCTGACGATCAGGCCGGGTGTTCTCACGATGTCGGCGCTCCATTTCCCATGGGGCGCCGGTTCGTGTTTTATGGAGATGTGATGTCCGCTGACGAAACCCAGACCCAGGCCCTCCGCGAGGCGGAGACGCATATGCGCAAGGGCGCCTTCGAGGCAGCCTTGCAGGTTCTGGAGCCGGTCTTGAGCGATGCGCCCGACCATGTGGACGCGCTCTACATGCGGGCGGTCTGTCAGCGTTATCTCAAACAGGGGCATGACGCCCGCGCGACTCTCGATCATTTACTGCGCGTCGCGCCCGAATTCGGCCGCGGGCTGCAGGAAGACGGACATCTGTTCCGTGATCAGGGCGATCGCGATCGTGCTCTGGGCAGTTACCGCGCTGCGGTGCGCGCCAATCCGGCGCTTCACGCCGCCTGGTCCGCCCAGGCGCAGATTCTGGCTGAGCAGGGCCGTGCGGATGAAGCCCGGCTGGCGCAGGCCCAGGCCGATCAGATCAAGGCGCTGCCGCCCGCGCTGCAGGCGGCCATGCATCATCTTCACGAGAACCGGCTTCTGAAGGCGGAAAACCTGTGCCGGTCCTGGCTGACCCAGAACCGAAGGACGTCGCCGGCATGCGGCTTCTGGCCGAGATCGGCTCGCGGCTGGGCGTTCTGGAAGATGCGGAGTTTCTGCTTGAAAGCGCAGTAACCTTCGAGCCGGGCAACGCCGATTTGCGGGTGGACTATATCCGCATCCTCAGAAAGCGTCAGAAGTTCGGCAAGGCGCTCGAGGAGGCCCAGACCCTCTATGATCGCGACCCGGACAATCCGGTCTTCATTTCCCAGCTCGCCATCGAGCGAATGCAGACCGGCGACTATGCACGCGCCGTCGAGCTGTTCGACCGGGTGCTGGAACGCGCGCCGGGCGATCCGGCGACCCTGACTTCACGCGGGCATGCGCTGAAGACCTGGGGGCGGTCGGAGGAGGCCATTGCTTCCTACCAGGCGCTTGCCAGAGCGACCCCGCCCATGGCGACGCCTGGTACGGGCTTGCAAATCTGAAGACCTATCGCTTCGACGCGGACGAGCGCGCCATTATGCAGGCCGAGGACTCGCGTCCCGGACAGCCGCTTCAGACCCGGATCAATCTCAATTTCGCGCTGGGCAAGGCGTTCGAGGACGAGGGTGATTTCGCTTCCGCCTTCGAGCGCTATCGCGAGGGCAATGCGCTGAAGACCCGCCAGACCCGCTACACGACCGATCAGATCGAGCGCGAGTTCGAGGCGCAAAAGAAATACTGCACGCCGGACCTGTTTTCGCCGTCCGCACCCAGCGGCGACCCGTCCCCGGACCCCATCTTCATCGTCGGATTGCCGCGGGCGGGCTCGACGCTGCTGGAGCAGATCCTCGCCTCCCACTCCCAGGTGGACGGCACGCTGGAATTGCCCAACATCATCTCGATCAGCCATGCCTTGCGCGGACGCCAGCGCGCCAGCGACAAGACCCGCTATCCGCGCATCCTGTCAGAACTGGATTCAGAGGCGCTTGAAAAGCTGGGGCGACGCTATCTGGAAGAAACGGCGATCCATCGCAAGGGCGCGCCCTTCTTCACCGACAAGATGCCGAACAATTTCCGCCATATCGGTCTGATCAAGGCGATCCTGCCCAATGCGAAGATCATCGATGCGCGCCGCCATCCCATGGCGTGCTGCGTGTCAGGCTTCAAGCAGCTCTTCGCCGAAGGGCAGGAATTCACCTACGGACTCGAGGAGATCGGCGCCTATTACCGCGGCTATGTGGAGCTGATGGATCATTGGGACCAGGTCATGCCCGGTCAGATCCTGCGCGTGATTCACGAGGATGTGGTGAACGATCTCGAGGCGCAGGTCCGGCGCATCCTCGACTATTGCGGCCTGGAGTTCGAGCCGGGCTGCGTGGCGTTTCACAAGACCAAACGCGAAGTGCGCACCGCCAGCTCCGAACAGGTGCGCCAGCCGATCAACACGAAAGGCCTCGAGCAATGGAAGGCGTATGACGCCTGGCTCGATCCGCTCAGAGACGCGCTGGGCCCGGTGCTCGACGACTGGCGTCGGGACACGCCGTTGCAAGTCGCCGCCTGCTCATAACGAGAGGACCACCCCATGAAGAAGTTTGAACCCGCCGTATTCATACCGGCCGCAATCCTCATATTCGCCGGGGTGGGCTATGCGGTTCTGGCGGGGATCAGGCTGAAACCCTGTTCGTGCATCTTCGCATGATGATCACAGAGAAGGCCGGCTGGGTCTATTCGGTGGGCGTGGGCGTCTTCCTGGTGGCTTCGGTGTTCGTCGCCCTGTCGGATTGGGGGCAGATCAAGCTCGGGCCGGATGATTCCGAACCCGAGTACGGCTTCCTGGGGTGGTTCGCCATGCTGTTCTCGGCGGGCATGGGCATTGGTCTGATGTTCTTTGCGGTCGCCGAGCCTCTGACCCACTATATCGCGGCGCCGCTGGGCGATCCCGAGACGGTCGAGGCGGCCGAGCAGGCCATGGTGCTGACCTTCTTTCACTGGGGCATTCACGCCTGGGCGGTCTATGCGATCGTGGGGCTGAGCCTGGCCTATTTCGCCTTCCGCCATAACCTGCCGCTGACCATCCGCTCGGCGCTCTATCCGCTGATCGGGGACCGGATCTATGGCCCGATCGGTCATGCGGTGGATGTGGTCGCCATCCTGGGCACGCTATTCGGCGTAGCACCTCGCTCGGCTATGGCGTCAACCAGATCAATGCGGGGCTGAACACGCTGTTCGACGTGCCGATCTCGCCCGTCGTGCAGGTGGTGCTGATCGGCCTGATCACGGCGCTTGCGACCACCTCGGTCCTGGCGGGGCTGGACGCCGGCATCAAGCGTTTGAGCGAGTGGAATCTCTTCCTGGCCATCGCCCTGATGCTGTTTGTCTTCATCGCCGGGCCGACGCTGTTCCTGATTGGCGCCTATGTGCAGAACATTGGCGACTATATCGACCAGCTGGCGGTTCTGACCTTCAATGTGGACGCTTATGGCGATGGCGTCTGGGTCAATGACTGGACCTGTTCTACTGGGGCTGGTGGATTTCCTGGTCGCCGTTCGTGGGCATGTTCATCGCCCGCATCTCGCGCGGCCGGACAATCCGCGAGTTCATTTTCGGCGTTCTGTTCGGACCGACCCTGTTCACCTTCCTGTGGATGACGATCTACGGCAATTCCGCCCTGCTGCAGGCGGTGAACGGCATGGCCGACCCGATCCTGCAGCTGGTCAGGGACGGGGATACGCCGCTGGTGCTGTTCGCCTTCCTGGACACCCTGCCATTCAGCGCCATCACCTCGGTGCTGGCGATCATCCTGGTGACGACCTTCTTCGTCACCTCGTCGGATTCAGGCTCGCTGGTGAAAGCCACGCTGGCGTCGGGCGGCTCGCTGACCCCGCCGCTCTGGCAGCGTTTCTTCTGGGCGGTGCTTGAAGGCGTTGTCGCAGCCGTTCTGTTGCTGACGGGCGGTCTCGCCGCTCTGCAATCGGCGACCATCGCCGCCGCCCTGCCGTTCACGCTGGTGATCTTCCTGGCGTTTGTCGGCCTGATGCGGGCCTGGTCCATGGAAACCGCACGCCGGGCCGGCGCCAAGTCGGCGCCGCAACTTCCGGTCGAGGGCGCCGCCGTGCCGTGGCGGACGCGGCTCAAGCTGATGTTCTCCACGCCCAAGCCCGAGGATGTGCGCGCATGGATGAAAGACGCCGTCGACGCCGCCTTCCGCGAGATCGTGCCCGAAATGGAGAAGCAGGGTCTGAGTTCGCGCGTGGAGACCGATGAGGAGCAGGACCGGATCTGGCTCACCATTGAACATGGCGAGCAGCCTGACTTCGTCTATGGCATCGAGCTCAAGAGCTATGAGGACACGGCCGTGCCCGGCTCGAGCGTCAGCCAGCAGAATTCACGCGGCGAGGTGTTCCTGGCCGAGGGCGGCCAGCATTATTGCATCTACGGGTATTCCAAGACGCAGGTGATCCGTGACGTCATCCGTCATTACGAGCGTCACCGTCAGTGGATCCACCATCTGGTGAATGTGAACTAACCGGCGGACGGGAGAGCCGCCGCTAGTCGCCCGGCTGCGGGAAGGGCGCAAGCGCGTCTTCCAGAATGGTCCGGATGCGGTCCTTGAGCATGGCGGCCTCGTGCTCGGGCACGCCATACGGGCCCATGATCGTGCGGCTGATGGCGAGGCCCATCAGAACGCTGCCGAACAGGCGCGCCCTGAGATCGCATTGCTCGCCTTCGAGCAGCCCGGCGACGGGCTTGTGAAAGCGTGTCTCGATGGAGTCGCGCACCGCGCAGGCCGCGTTGCTGGAGCTGGCGGAGTTCAGCATGATCAGCAGATCCACGAGCTTGTCGTCATCCTGTGGTCCATCGGTCAGCATCTCCGCGGCGAGCGCGGCCATGCCGCTGCGGCCTTCCTGGAGGAATTCGGGATGATTGCGACCGTTTTCGAGCGCTTCCAGAAACAGGCCTTCCTTGGAGCCGAAATAGCGCCCGATCAGAGCGGAATCCACGCCGGCCTCTGAGGCGATGTCGCGAATGCCGACATTGTCATAGGTGTCGTGGGCAAAGAGTCGCCGCGCCGCGTCCAGGATCTTGGCTTCCGTCGCGTTACGATTCTTGGTGATGGGACCGCAGTTCAAATTCCGACCTTTCTGAGAACGGTTCTCATGTCTTCAGCTGTTGACATTTTGTGTGCGCTGCACAATATGTATCAATCGATGACAAAATCAAAAGACGTTTAGACGCACTCAACGGAAGGTCCTCCCCCATGTCATTTCGTTTTGGCCTCCCCGGCGCCGCGATTGCGGCGCTTGTCCTCGTTTCAGGATGCGGACAGGCGCCCGCCGAAGAGAACAACGCGCCGCCGGCGCCGTGGTTCAGACCGCCCAGCCTCTCAGCCTCGAAGTGGCGGACTGGGATGAATTCACCGGCCGGTTTGAGTCGCCTCAACAGGTGACCATACGGGCACGGGTGAGCGGCTATCTGCAAGAGGTGCATGTCGAGGATGGCGCTCTGGTGGAAGCCGGCGACCTTCTCTTCACGCTGGATCAGCGTCCCTATCAGGCGACGGCCAACGCCGCACGCGGCCGGGCGCAACAGGCACGGGCGACGCGTGACCAGGCGCAGGCCGATCTCAACCGCGCCCAGCAATTGCGTGAAGCGGACGCCATTTCCGAGGAAGAACTCGAACAGGCCCGCACCGCCTCCGCCACCGCGCAGGCCGCCTATGCGGCCGCCCAGGCCGATGCGCAATCAGCAGCCCTCGAGCTTGAATACACTGAAATCCGCTCGCCCATCGCCGGACGTCTCTCACAGCGCATGGTGGACCCGGGCGACCTTGTCTCGGCGGCGGGCGAACCCATGATCACGGTCGTTCAGACCGACCCGCTGCAGTTTCCCTTCTACGCCTCGGAAAGCATCTTCCTGCGCTATCAGCGCGAGGAAGGCGCGGGCCTGGGCGCGCCGGTGCAGGTGCGTCTGCAGGACGAGACCGAGTTCACCCATGACGGCGTTCTGAACTTCATCGACAACGCGGTCGAGGCCGGCACGGGCTCGATCCTGATGCGGGCCGAGTTCAACAATGAGGACGGCCTGATCCGACCGGGCATGCTGGGCACGATCCGGGTCCGCGGTTCGGCACCCTATCAGGCGCTGCTCGTGCCGAAGACGGTCATATTCTCCGACGCCACCCGGCGCTATGTCTTCGTGCTGGGCGAGGGCGATCTCGCCACGGTCCAGCCGGTGACCCTTGGCCCGGCCGTGGACAATCTTCAGGTGGTGCATGGCCTGTCGGCGGATTCGCCGGTGCTGGTCAGCGGACTTCAGAACCTGCGTCCGGGAACCCAGGTCCAGGTGCGGCCCGGCGGTGAAATCGTTCATCAGCCTGCGGATGCGCAATCGGGCTCAAATCTCCAAACCCGGCCGGCGGGCAGTGCGCGCATCGCGCAATAACGCGCGCACCCCGTTTCGCCTGTCCCCCCTTTTTAAAGTCTGGAAAGACCGCACATGCGCCTTTCACATTTCTTCATTGAGCGGCCGATCTTCTCAGCTGTGATCGCGGTGTTCATCACCCTGATCGGCCTGTTCGCCTATCCGTCGCTGCCCCTGTCGCAGTATCCCGAAATTGCGCCGCCCACCATCGAGGTGCAGGCAGCTATCCCGGCGCGACCGCCGAGGATCTCGCCGAGCAGGTCGCCGCTCCGCTGGAGCAGGAGATCAACGGCGTCGAGGACATGCTCTACATGACCTCGTCCGCCACGGCCTCGGGCCAGGTGGCGCTGACCGTCACCTTCCAGCCCGGCACCGATCTCGATACGGCCCAGGTGCTGGTCCAGAACCGGGTCAACCGCGCCGAACCGCGCCTGCCCGAACAGGTCCGCCTGCGCGGCGTGCAGGTGAACCAGCAATCGCAGGGCTTCTTGCTGATCGCGGCGCTGATTTCGCCCGACGAGTCCCTCGACAAGACCTTCCTTGGAAATTACGCCAACACGACGCTGCGCGATCGCCTGCTGCGCCTTGAGGGCATCTCCAACGTCCAGATCTTTGGCGGCGGGAACTACGCCATGCGGGTCTGGATCGACCCCGAGCGCGCAGCGGCTCATGACATGACCGCCGGCGATGTGGTGGCCGCGCTTCAGGCGCAGAACATCCAGGCGGCGGGCGGATCGCTGGGGCAACCCCCGTTTGACGAGAACAATCCGGCCGAGTTTCAGCAGGCGATCTCCGTTCAGGGCCGCCTGATGAGCACCGAGGAGTTCGGCAATGTTATCGTCAAGCGCGGCGAGAACGGCCAGCTGACCCATCTGCGGGAAGTGGCGCGGGTCGAACTCGCTGAGGAAGACTATTCCATCAAGGGCTATTTCGGCGGTGATCCCGGCGTGGCCATGGCCATCATCCAGCAGCCGGGCGCGAACGCGCTCGACGCCGCCAATGCAGCGCTGGAAGCGCTGGACGAAGCCTCCGCCGACTTCCCCGAAGGCATGGAATACTTCATCCCCTACAACCCGACCGAGTTTGTCCAGGCGTCGGTGTCGGCGGTGCAGCGCACCCTGATCGAAGCCGTGTTCCTGGTCGTTCTGGTCATCGTGATCTTCCTGCAGAACTGGCGCGCGGCCGTGATCCCCATCGTGGCGATCCCGGTATCGATCATCGGCGTGTTCGCCGTGCAGCTGGCGCTGGGCTTCTCGATCAACTCGCTGTCCCTGTTCGCCCTCGTGCTGGCGGTGGGCATCGTGGTCGATGACGCCATCATCGTGGTGGAGAACGTCGAGCGCCTGATGCGCGAGGGGATGTCGCCCCGAAAGGCGGCTCACCAGTCGATGAAGGAGGTCAGCGGCGCGCTGATCGCCATGACGCTGGTGCTGGTGTCGGTGTTCGTGCCGACAGCTCTGGTGCCGGGCATTCCGGGCATCTTCTATCGCCAGTTCGCGGTGGCGGTCGCCACATCGGCAGTGATCTCGCTGATCATCTCGCTCACCCTGTCGCCGGCGCTCTCCGCCCTCATCCTCAAGCCTCACAAGGAAGAGGATCATGGTCCGGGCTGCTGGCGCCTCTGCGCTTCGCCGCCAACAAGTTCAATGCCGGGTTCGACTGGCTGTCGGACCGCTATGGTCGCCTGGCCGGGCGTCTGGTGCGCCTCGTGACGATCATGCTGATCGCCTATGCCGGCCTGCTGGCGATGACGGGCTGGCGTCTGATGGAAACCCCGACCGGCTTTATCCCGGAGCAGGACCAGGGCTTCCTCATCGGCGTCATCCAGTTGCCGCCCGGCGCGTCTCTGGACCGTACCGACCGCGTGATGCAGGCGGCTCAGGAGGTGCTTCTGAGCACGGACGGGGTGAGCACGACCGCGGCTATTGTGGGCCTCGACGGCGCCAGCTTCTCCGCTGCGTCCAATGCGGGCACCATCTTCATTCGTCTCGATGATTTCGCCGAGCGCGAACACCATCCGGGCATGTCGGCAGTGCAGCTCAGCCAGCAGCTGACGGGCACGATCAACATGGGCGATCCCCGAGGCGGCGCTTCATCATCGCGCCTCCGGCGGTCCAGGGGCTGGGCAATGGCGGCGGCTTCAAGATGATGATCCAGGGGCGCGAAGGGCAAAGCTATGCCGAGCTCCAGAACTCTGTCTTCGCCATGATGGGCGCGGCGCAGGAGAACCCGAACGTCACGCAGGTCTACTCCACCTTCAACACCAACGCCCCGCGCATTGATGTGAATGTGGATCGCGAGCTGGCCTTCCAGCTCGGCGTGCAGCCGGCGGATGTCTATGAAACCCTGGGCGCTTACATGGGCTCCACCTATGTGAACGACTTCAACTTCGTGGGTCGGACCTTCCGGGTGCTGGCCCAGGCCGACGCCGAGTTCCGCAACGATGTCTCTGACCTCGCCCAGCTACGGGTCCGGTCGGCCTCGGGCGGCATGGTGCCGATTCCGCCATCGCCCAGATCCAGGAAACTCCGGGCCCGTACGCGTGGTGCGTCACAACCTGTTCCCCTCCATCGAGCTTCAGGGCCAGGCTGCGCCGGGGGTCTCCACCGGTCAGGCGCTCGCCTCCATGGAAGCGCTGGCCGATCAGATCCTGCCCGACGGGGTCAGCTATGAGTGGACCGAGCTCGCCTATCAGCAAAAGGCGGCCGGCAATTCGGGCCTGATGATCTTCGGCCTCGCCGTGGTCTTCGTCTTCCTCGTGCTGGCGGCCCAGTATGAAGCTTTCACCTTGCCCTGGGCGGTGATCTTCATCGTGCCGATGTGCGTGCTGGCGGCGATGATCGGGGTCAATCTGGCCGGGTCGGACAACAACATCCTGACCCAGGTCGGCCTTGTGGTGCTGATTGCGCTGGCGGCGAAGAACGCCATCCTGCTGGTCGAATTCGCCAAGCAGGCTGAAGACCGCGATCACAATGGCCCGCAGGAGGCGGCGGTCGCCGGCGCGCGCGTGCGCTTGCGTCCGATCCTGATGACCTCCTTAGCCTTCATCTTCGGCGTGACGCCCTTGGCGTTCTCGCACGGGGCCGGCGCGGAAATGCGGGAAGCGCTGGGCATCGCGGTGTTCTCGGGCATGATCGGGGTGACCGTGTTCGGCCTCCTGTTCACGCCGGTCTTCTATGTGGTCGGGCGCTGGCTTTCGGGGCTGATGCCCCAGGGGCCGAGCGGCTCCACCGATCCCGATTCCTGGCTGTCTGACGATGATCCGGGCGCCGAGCGCGCCGATCAGGAAGGAGGTCGCGCATGACCTTGAAATCCCTGACCCTCATGATGGCGAGCACGTTGGTCCTGACCGCGTGCGCCACAACTGAACGGCCTGATGTCTCCGATTCCACTCTGACCGGGCGTCTGGAGGGCCCGCTGGTCTCGACCGCTGACGCTGCGCCCTTCACGACGGCGCAGCCGGATGCCCGGTGGTGGCGGCTCTATGACAGCCCCGAGCTGGACGGGCTGATCACGGACGCGCTGGAAAACAACAATTCTCTGGCCCAGGCCGCCGCCTCTCTGGAGCAGGTCCGCGCCAGCCTGGGCGAAGCCCGCTCCGCGCGTCTGCCCTCCACCGAGCTGTCCGCGCAGGGCGGCTATGTGGAGCAACCGCTCTCCCAGGGCGGCTATGACGGTGAACAGTATGGCGCCGGCTTCTCCACCAGCTGGCAGGTTGATCTGTTCGGCCGGGTGAGAAACGCCATCCGCGCGGCGCGTCAGGATGTGGTCGCCGCCGAAGCGGCCCATGACGCCGCCGCCATCCTGGTGGCCGGCGAGACCGCCCGCGCCTGGGCGGATTATTGCGCCGGAACGCGGCTTGTCAGCGTGGGCGAGAACAATGTCGCCCTCGCGGAGCAATCGCTGGATCTGACCGAGCGCCTGTATGACGCAGGTCGTGGATTGCGGCTGGATGTGGTGCAGGCGCAAAGCCGTCTGGAAACCAGTCGCGCCGAACTGCCCTCCCTGCGCGCCTCACGCGACGCCGCCGTCTTCCGCCTCGCGACCCTGACCGGGCGTACTCCGGCGGAAATGCGCGCGGTGATCCCCGCCTGCGAGGTTGCGCCGCGTCTGGAAGGCGCGATTGCGGTGGGGGATGTGGCGAGTCTTCTGACGCGTCGTCCGGATGTGCGCGAAGCCGAAGCCCGTCTCGCCGCAGCCTCTGCGCGCGTGGCGTCTCTGTCGCCCAGCTCTATCCGTCGGTGACGCTGGGCGGCTCCATCACCTCCACCGCTTTTGATCTGGGCGATGTGGGCGATGAGGACAGCCTGTCGGTCTCCCTCGGCCCGCTCATCTCCTGGAGCTTCCCGAACCAGACGGCGGCGCGGGCGCGCCTGCGCCAGGCTGAAGCGGGAGCGCAGATCGCGCTTGCCGGCTTTGACCAGACGGTGCTGGAGGCGCTGCAGGAAACCGAAACCGCATTGACCGTCTTTGCGGCGGAGCGCCAGCGCCGGGCGTCGCTGGAAGTGGCGCGGGACGCCGCGGCGGAAGCCGCACGCCTGGCCCGTATCCGCTATCAGCCGGATCGGAAAGCTATATCGCGGTGCTCGATGCAGAGCGCACCCTCGCCAATGCGGAAACGGCGCTTGCCAGTTCCGATGCGGCGGCGGCGAGTTCCGAAGTGGACGTTTTTCATGGCCCTGGGCGTCGCTGGACTGATACCGGCGACGAATAGGCTCTTGGTTCATGAAACGTGTTGAAGGCCGCGCTGGATGTCCCCCATTGGCGCGGCTTCATGATTTCGGTCCCTAGAGAAGATCGCCGGACTCGGTGATGATTTCGAATTCGTCCGCCCGGTTTGAAAGCCGCACGGCGGTCAGGGGCGCATCCCGGAATCGGGTCTGCCGTTCGATGACGAACACCGGCGCGCCCGCTTCAAGCCCGAGATGGTCCTGATCGATCTGATGGGCCCGCTCCGCCCGCAGGGCCGTGCGGATGAAGGAATAGGGCGCGCGCTGGACCAGCCATTCATTGGGCTGATGGTTTCGAAGGTCTCGTCCGTCGCCTCGGGCACGGCGTCGAGATTGATCAGCCGGTCCTCAAGCTGGAACGGCTTGCCGTCGCTCAGATGCAGGCAGCGCACATGGCGCAGCGGCGCGCCGTCAAAGAGCGCCGGATCGAGCGGAGAGGCGGCCGCCTCATCCACGCAGATCAGCTGATAGCCATAGCGTCCGCCACGCGCTTCGATCTCATGGCGCACAATGGGAATGGTCAGGGTGGAGCGATGACCGCGACGGTCCACGACCCGCGTGCCTGCGCGGCGCTTGCGCTCGATCAGGCCGGCCTCTGACAGGCTGGCCAGCGCACGCCGGATCGTGCCGCGCGCGACGCCGAACTCGTCCGCCAGATCCTCTTCGCGCGGCAGGGTGAAGCCTGCCGGCCAGCTCTGGTCATTGATACGGCGCAACATCTCTGTGCGGATGGATTCATAAGGATGCATGCCGCCCTTTTATGACGGCTGAGTGATTCAGCAAAGCCCGTCTTGATCCGCAATTTCAATATGTATAGACATATTGAACGCGTGACGGAGCGACCCATGAAACTGTTGACCGATCTAGTGCTTGCCGGGTCTGACGCCCCGACGCCCTATGGCCGTATCGAGCGCGGCGCGCTGGTGCTGGAGGGGGATCAGATCGTCTATGCCGGGACGCAGGCCGATCTGCCGGAGCAATACGTCTCCCTCAAGGCCACCTCGCTGGAGGGACGCCTCGTTACACCCGGTCTCATCGATTGCCATACTCATCTTGTCCATGGCGGCAGCCGGGCGCGCGAGTTCGAGATGCGCCAGTCCGGAGCCAGCTATGCCGATATCGCCAAGGCGGGCGGCGGCATCGTCTCCACCGTCGCGGCGACCCGTGAGGCCAGCGAGGACGCGTTGATCGAGCAGGCGCTGGTGCGGCTCGACCGTCTGATCGCGGACGGCGTCACCACGGTGGAAATCAAGTCCGGCTATGGCCTTGATCGCGACACCGAGCTCAAGCAATTGCGGGTCGCGCGGCGTCTGGGACAGCTGCGCAAGGTCCGCGTTGTGACGAGCTTTCTGGGCGCGCACGCCATTCCCAAAGGCATGGACGCGGACGCCTATATCGACACGGTCTGCATCCCCGCCCTAACAGAGGCGCACGCCGCAGGGCTCGTCGACATGGTGGACGGCTTCTGTGAAAGCATCGCTTTCTCCCGCGCACAGATCGCGCGGGTCTTGACGTGGCCTCGAGCTGGGCCTGCCGGTCAAACTGCATGCCGAACAGCTCTCCGATCAGGCGGCGCCGCGCTGGCGGCGCGCCATGGCGCAAAGTCTGTCGAGCATCTGGAATACATTTCCGACGCCGATATCGACGCGGTGGCGAAGGCGGCAGCGTGGCGGTCATGCTACCGGGCGCATTCTACTTCCTGAAGGAAACCCGCAAGCCGCCCATCGAAGGGTTCCGCCGCGCCGGCGTGCCGATGGCGGTGTCGACCGATTCCAATCCCGGCTCCTCGCCCATGACGTCCTTGCTGCTGGCGATGAACATGGGCGCGACCTTCTTTGGTCTGACCCCGGAAGAGGCGCTCAGGGGCGTGACGGTGAACGCCGCAAAAGCATTGGCGCGGGATGATCTGGGCCGTCTGGCGCCGGGCTGTCGCGCGGATCTCGCCATCTGGGATGTCGCCGATCCCGCTGAACTCACCTATCGCATGGGCGATGCCCCGCTCCATGCCCGTTATCTGGGAGGCGACGCGTGCTGACGCCCGGTTCTGTCACACTCACCGAACTTGAACACATCTGGCGCGAGGGCGGCGATATCCGCCTCGATCCCGCCGCCCGCGACGGCGTGCGCCGCTCGGCCGAACAGGTGAAGGCGGCCGCCCGCGGCTCCGAAGCCGTCTATGGCGTCAACACCGGGTTCGGCAAGCTGGCCTCGATCCGCATTGCGCCGGAGGATACCGCCGCGCTTCAGCGCAATCTGATTCTGTCTCATTGCTGCGGCGTGGGGGAGGAGACGCCCGAAGCCATCGTCCGCCTGATGATCAGCCTCAAGCTCATCTCCCTGGGGCGAGGCGCTTCCGGCGTGCGTGATGAGCTGATCGATCTTCTGGAAGCCATGCTGGCCAAGGGCGTCATGCCGGTGGTGCCGGCCCAGGGGTCGGTCGGCGCGTCGGGCGATCTGGCGCCGCTCGCGCATATGGCCGCCGTGATGATCGGCGAGGGGCAGGCGCGCTACCAAGGTCGGGTGCTGTCCGGCGCCGAGGCGCTCGACAAGGCGGGGCTGACCCCGGTCGTGCTGGGCCCCAAGGAAGGGTTGGCGCTGATCAACGGCACCCAGTTCTCCACCGCCTATGCCTCGCGGGCCTGTTCGAAGCGCGACACGCTGCCCGCACCGCGCTTGTCACTTGCTCGCTCAGCATGGACGCCGCTATGGCCTCAACCGCGCCCCTGCTGGAAGAGATCCATACCCTGCGCGGCCAGCCCGGCCAGATCACAGCGGCGCGGGTGATGCGCAATCTCCTGGAAGACAGTGAAATCCGCCAGTCCCACCGCACCGATGATCCGCGGGTCCAGGACCCCTATTGCATGCGCTGCCAGCCCCAGGTGGTGGGCGCGGCGATGGAACATGCTGGACAATGCTGCTCGCATGCTCGAACGCGAAGCCAATGCCGCGACCGACAATCCGCTGGTGCTCGCGGACGAGGGCGTCATCGTCTCGGGCGGGAATTTCCACGCCGAGCCGGTGGCGTTCGCCGCCGACATAATCGCACTCGCGGTGTCTGAAATCGGCGCCATCGCCCAGCGGCGCATTGCGCTTCTGGTCGATCCCACGCTCAGCTTTGATCTGCCGCCCTTCCTGGCGGCTGATCCGGGACTCAATTCCGGATTGATGATCGCAGAGGTCACGAGCGCCGCGCTGATGAGCGAGAACAAGCATCTCGCCAATCCGTGCTCGACGGACTCAACGCCCACTTCGGCCAATCAGGAAGACCATGTCAGCATGGCCGCCCATGGCGCGCGCCGCCTGATGCGGATGACGGCGAACCTGTTCCACATTCTCGCATCGAGCTGTTCTGCGCCGCCGAGGGCGTGCGGTTCCGCGCGCCCCTGAAGACCAGCGCGCCCCTGCGCGCCGTGATCGAGGTCTTCGGCGCCGAGATCAGACCGCTTTTGCAAGACCGCTATCTCGCCCCCGATCTGGAAGCGTCTGCGCGCCTCGTGCGCGGGGACGCGCTGCTCACGGCCGCCGGGGTGAGCGCTTCAGACCTGGAGAGCCTGTGATGACCGATCGTCGCCAGAACGCCCGCGAAGTCCGCCCGCCGGTGGGGACCGAGCTCACCGCCAAATCCTGGCTCACCGAAGCTCCGCTCCGTATGCTGATGAACAATCTTCATCCGGATGTGGCCGAGAACCCCGATGAGCTTGTGGTCTATGGCGGCATTGGCCGTGCGGCGCGGGACTGGAACAGCTTTGACAAGATCGTCGAGAGTCTCAAAACGCTCAACGATGACGAGACCTTGCTCGTGCAATCGGGCAAGCCGGTCGGCGTCTTTCGCACCCATGAGAATGCGCCGCGCGTGCTGATCGCCAACTCCAACCTGGTGCCGCACTGGGCCAATTGGGACCATTTCAACGCGCTCGATAAGAAGGGTCTGGCCATGTACGGCCAGATGACCGCGGGCTCATGGATCTATATTGGTGCCCAGGGCATTGTTCAGGGCACGTATGAAACCTTCGTCGAGGCGGGCCGACAGCATTATGACGGCGACCTCACAGGCCGCTGGATCCTGACCGCCGGTCTCGGCGGCATGGGCGGCGCCCAGCCTCTGGCCGCCGTGATGGCGGGGGCATGCTGTCTCGCCATTGAATGCGACGAGACCCGCATCGATTTCCGCCTGCGCACCGGTTATGTGGACGAGAAGGCGACCTCGGTGGAGGAGGCGCTTGCGATGATCGAGCGCTGGACGAAGGCGGGCGAAGCCAAATCCGTGGGCCTTCTTGGCAATGCGGCCGAGATCCTGCCCGAGCTCTACAAGCGCGGCGTGCGTCCGGACATTCTGACCGACCAGACCAGCGCGCATGACCCGCTCAACGGCTATCTGCCCGCAGGCTGGAGCGTGGCGGACTGGCGCGACGCCCGTGAACGCGATCCCAAAAAGTCGAAGCGGCGGCCCGCGCCAGCATGAAAACCCATGTGGAAGCCATGCTGGCCTTCCATGCCGACGGTGTTCCGACGCTCGATTACGGCAACAATATCCGACAAGTGGCGCTGGAAGAGGGCGTTGCGAACGCCTTTGATTTCCCCGGCTTCGTGCCCGCCTATATTCGCCCGCTCTTCTGCGCGCGTCGGCCCGTTCCGCTGGGCGGCGCTGTCAGGCGATCCGGAAGACATCTACAAAACCGACGCCAGGGTGAAGGAGCTGATCCCTGATGATCCCCATCTTCATCAATGGCTCGACATGGCGCGCGAGCGCATCCAGTTCCAGGGCCTGCCCGCGCGCATCTGCTGGGTGGGTCTGGGCCAGCGTCATCGCCTGGGTCTCGCCTTCAACGAAATGGTCCGCACCGGCGAGCTGAAAGCGCCAGTGGTGATCGGGCGGGACCATCTCGATTCCGGCTCCGTCGCCTCGCCCAACCGGGAGACCGAGGCCATGAAGGATGGCTCTGACGCCGTGTCGGACTGGCCGTTGCTCAACGCGCTTCTCAATACCGCCAGCGGCGCCACCTGGGTCAGCCTGCACCATGGCGGCGGGGTGGGCATGGGCTTCTCCCAGCATTCAGGCATGGTGATCTGCTGTGATGGCAGCGAAGCCGCCGACAAACGTCTCGCGAATGTGCTCTGGAATGACCCGGCCACCGGGGTGATGCGTCACGCCGACGCCGGATACGAGATCGCCCTCGACTGTGCGCGCGAGAATGGGCTCAATCTGCCCGGCATCCTGTAGGAGCACCGCATGAGCGTCACCCGCACCCCGGCGCCGGACTGGAGCGGTCGCATGGACCTGAAGACGGGCCGGATGCGATCCGCCTGCATCAGCTTGTGACGCCCGGCGCCCGGCGCGCCGTGATCGGCTTTGCCTGCGATGCCGGGGTGACGCGCAATAAGGGCCGGATCGGCGCCAAGCAGGGCCCCGCCGCCCTGCGTCAGGCACTGGCGAACCTCGCCGCCCCCGCAGACGCCGAGCCGTTTTCCGATCTTGGCGATGTGACTGTAGACGGTGATGCGCTGGAAGCGGGGCAGGAGACGCTTGCGAACGCGATTGCTGACGCCTGTCAGACCATGAGCGGGTTGTGGTATTGGGCGGTGGGCATGAAACCGCCTTCGCCAGCTTCAGGAGCCTGCGCAAGGCGCACCCGAGGGCGCGGATCGGCATTCTCAATCTCGACGCTCATCTTGATCTGCGCCTGCCGAGCGAGGCGGGCGGGTCATCGGGCACGCCCTTCGCCCAGATTCGCGAACTGGACCCGGACGGGTTTGACTATCTGTGCGTCGGCTATGCCGAGGAATCCAACACCCAGGCGCTGCTCAAACGGGCGCAGGAGTGGGGCGTTAAGATGGTGCGCGATCATGAGCTGATCGCCGATCCGCTGGCGGCCAATCCTGCGATCACCGACCTCATCGCACGCAATGATCTGGTCTATCTCACCATCGATATCGACGTTCTGAGCCATTTCCAGGCGCCGGGCGTCAGTGCGCCCGCCGCCCGCGGCGTGCCGTTCTCCACGATCGAGCGGATCGTCAGCTTAGTGCTGAAGACCGCTGCTGATCTGAACACGTCCTTGCCGCTGGCTGATCTCGTGGAAGTGTCGCCCGCGCATGACCGGGACGGGGTGACGGCCAAGACCGCCGCCGTGCTGGCGCGGCGGTTGTTGATGGGATGATCAGGCGCTTAGGGCGCGCCTGGCTGCGTCTGCGATAACGGTCAGGTCATAGGGTTTGAGAAAGATGCCGGACACGCCCAGATCCTCGACGCGCTTTCGGGTCTCGGGCGTGGCGTCTGCTGTGACAGCAATGATCGCCGGGGCTGTTCCGGGATGCTGGGCGCGAATCTGCTCGATCGCTTCGTCCCCTGACATCAAGGGCATGTGAATATCCATCATGATCAGATGCGGCCTCCAACTCTCGGTCTTGGCGATGGCCTCATACCCTGTGGATGCGCGTTCGATCGCAAAGCCGGCTTGCTCCAGCGTCGCCTTGAGGACCAGGAAATTGGTGTCCTTGTCCTCGGCGATCAGAATCCGCTTGGCCGATTGAAGCGGCGCTGCGCCTTCGGAAAGCGTGGGCGCATCGAGCGTGGCCGCGGGCTGGTCGCCTGACAGGGCTTCGGGCAGGCGCAACTCAAACCAGAAGGTTGATCCCGAGCCGGGCTGCGATGTCACGCCGATGGACCCGCCTGCCAGTTCCACGAGCTCTTTGGAGATCGCAAGCCCCAGCCCGACCCCGTCATGGCGTTTGCGCGCCGAGCTGTCCACCTGCAGGAAGCGGGTGAAGATTCTGGACTGGTCCTCGGGATTGATGCCGGGACCCGTGTCTGTGATCTCAAACCGGAAGCGGTCGTCAGATTGCCGGGAGACGCTTAGCGTCACGCTGCCCGCTTCGGTGAACTTGATGGCGTTGCCAGAAGGTTGAGCAGAACCTGTTGCAGACGCTTGCTGTCTCCGCTGTGCCGCGCCTCTGGCCTGCCCTGCCAGTCAAGCTGCAGCGCCAGCCCCTTTTCGTTCGCCGAGGGCGCAATGATCGCCAGGGTCTGGTTGACCAGATCCTGCAGGTCAAAGGTCTCGGTCGAGAGGGTGATCTGGCCCGCCTCTATCCGCGACAGGTCCAGAATGTCGTCGATCAGCCCCTGCAGGACCCGCCCGGAGTGTTCCAGAATGTGGACATAGCTGGCCTGACTTGGGTCGAGCGCTCTGCGCCTGAGAAGTTGGGCCATGCCCAGCATGCCGTTGAGCGGCGTCCGGATTTCATGACTCATATTGGCCAGGAATTGGGACTTGGCCAGATTGGCCGAAGCAGCCGCTTCGCTGGCGCGTTCGGCCATGGCTTGCAGCTCTTCGGCGCGCCTGAGCGCGTCCTCCAGCATCAGGGCGCGCTCCTTGGCCTCCGTGATGTCCTGGAAGATGCCGGACAGCTTCACCACCTCGCCGTCCACCTTGTAGGCGCGGCCGCTGGCCCGGACCCAGATATGACGCCCCTTGGCGGTGATCAGCGGGGCCTCGAAATCCCACCCCTTGCCATTGTCGATGCCTTCCTGAACGCACTGCGCCACCATCTCGCGCGCTTCGGGCGCGTAGAACTCGATGGCGGTCTCAAGGTCTGGCACATAGCCAGGTTCGACATCATGGATGCGGCAGGTCTGGTCGTCCCAATGGGGCGTCATTGTCTGCAGGTCGAGCTCCCATCCGCCAATTCCGGCGATCTCCGCCACCTGGGTCAGGCGGGTGCGGGAGTTTTGCAGCTCTTTGAGGAATTCCATCCGCTCTTCGATCTCGAAGGCGAAAATAGATCAGCCGGTCCTCGCCGACCGAGGAGTGCCATTCGATTGCGGTATAGCTGCCGTCCGCACGCCTGTAGCGATTGACGAAATGGGAAACCGGCTCGCCTTCGCCAAGCAGGCGTGCGGCATTCCGTGTGCTGCTGAGGTCTTCGGGATGGACGAAGTCGAGAAACGATGCGCCTTGCAGATCCTTGAGCTCATACCCCAGCACTTTTGACCAAAGCGCATTCAGATACACGAAGCGCCCGTCCAGCGTCGCTGTACCAATCAGGCCCGGAGCGTGTTTGAGCAGCTTCTCGCTATCCATCTGAGCCTCGTTGAACGCCTCCGGCCATCAGGCGACAAGTAAGGTCAATGAAGCGCTAACGATCGGGACAATCATTGGGTCGCCGCACGCCAGGGCGCGGCGATGTGCGTCACTTCTAGAGGACGCGCAAACACCGTATTTCTTGGTGAAGCCAGGGGAGCGAGTATGAATGTCCGCCGCAATCTGAAGATCCGCGATATCAGCGGGCTGATCGAATCCCGTCTGTGGGCGCAAATCCTGGTGGCGATGGTGGTCGGCGTCGGGCTGGGGCTGCTGCTGTCGCCGCAAACGGAAGGCCCGTTCTCGCTCAGCCCGGAGGACGCTGAGATCTGGGCGGACTGGCTGCGTCTGCCGGGCCAGTTGTTTCTGAACGTCATCCAGATGGTCGTGATCCCGCTGGTGGTCACCTCGATCATACTCGGGCTCACTTCGGCGGGCGATCCGGCCTTCCTGCGCAAGGTTGGGCTTCGGATCGCGCCCTATTTCGTCGGCACCACGACCCTGGCGGTGCTGCTGGGGGCGCTGGTCGCCACCACGATCAAGCCCGGGCGGTTCATCGATGGCGCCGGTTTCACCTCCGAAGCAGTGAGCGCGGCGGGTGAGGTGATGGAGGCCCCGGCCGCCCTGGCGTCGGTCCCCGACCAGATCGCCAATCTGGTGCCCGCCAATATCGACAACGCCATGCTGACGGGGAACATGCTGCAGATCGTGGTCTATGCCCTCTTCATCGGGGTGGCGATGTCGATCATCGGGCCGGACCGCTCCGAGCCTCTCAGCCGCCTTCTTCAGACCGTGCAGGAAGTGGCGATGAAGATTGTCGCTGGGCCATGCGGCTGGCGCCCTTCGCGGTGCTGGGGCTGATTTCCGACTTTGTCATTCGGGCAGGCCTTGATGCATTGGTGGGCTTGTCCGCCTACATCCTGTCGGTGCTTCTGGGGCTGATCGCGCTTCTGGGCGCTATCTACTGATCGTGCTGGTTCTGGGACGGCGCAATCCCTTCGCCTTCGCCGGTCAGGTGGTGGAGGCGCAATTGCTCGCTTTCTCCACATCGAGCTCGGCTGCGACCATGCCCTTGTCCCTGCGGGTGGCCGAGGACCGGTTGAAAGTCGCCCCGCCCATCGCCCGTTTCGTCATTCCGTTGGGCGCGACGGTGAACATGGACGGCACGGCGCTCTATCAGGTGGTCGCCGCGCTCTTCATCGCCCAGCTCTTCGGGGTGGAGGTGAACACGGCCCAGTTTGCTCTGCTGGTGGTGACGGTGGTGGGGGCCAGCATTGGCAGCCCGTCCACACCGGGCGTCGGCATCATCATCCTCGCCACCATCCTGCAAGGGATGGGCATTCCGGCGGCGGGGGTGGCGATCCTCCTGGGCGTGGATCGGATTCTGGACATGTGCCGGACGGCGGTGAACGTCACCGGCGACCTGACCGCCTGCGTGGTGATGGATCGCTGGCTGGAGGATGTGAAGGACGACCCGCTCGCCGCTGTGCCCGAGAGCGCCCCGCCGGCCTCAGAGAGCTAGCTTGAAGCCTTCATGCTCGCGATGAAGCCAAGGTTCGCATAAAAGCGGAGGGCGTCAGAGCGGCTCTTGTCCGAGGTGAGCTGGACAAGCTGACACTTGCGCTGCCGGCACTGGTTGATCGCCCATTCGAGCATCTCTCGGCCCAGCTTTGCGCCGCGCAAACGGCTGGCGATGCGCACGCTTTCAATCTGGCCGCGCCACATGCCTCGCCGCGACAGGCCGGGGATGAAGCTGATCTGCAGGCAGCCCGCCACGCCGTCTTCATCCTCCACCACCGCCAGCAACTGGTTCGGGTCCGTCTCGATCGCGCGAAAGGCCTCCGCATAGGCCGGGTCGGTTGGCGTTGCGACGCGCCTCGCGCGTCTGCCCCAGGGCGTCATCGGCCAGCAGTGCGATGATGGCGTCAAGATCACGAGCCTCGGCGCGACGGAAGCGGGGCGATACACGGCTCATGCGTCGATGATCTCGCGCACAGATAGGCCCGGCTGAGCGCCTTCATGTCCTTGATATAGCGCGTCTGATCCCAACCGCAGTCCTGCACCAGGCTTTCCCAGTTGCGCACGGACAGGAGCGTCCACAACATGTCCGTTGCAGGTTTTTCGCCAAGCCCGGCCCTCAACCGCCCTGCCATGGCCAGCGCCTTCACCGCGGCTTCACAGCCCTGGCGCATGGCGTTCATCCGGTCGTCCCAGGCCAGGCGCGCGGCGTCATCGGTCGGCGCCATCGCCATGAGCGCCTGCCCCACCGGGTAGATCACGGGGATATAGCCGCCCCAGGCGTCGATATAGGCGTCCAGTCGCTCCAGCCCTGTGGCGGATCGGCTGGCGACAAGCCGCTCCTCCACATGTTCAACCTCATCAATATGCCGGGTCAGGGCGATCAGCAGCTCCGCCCGCGTCTTGAAATGCAGGTAGACGGCCTGCCGGCTGACCCCGGCCGCCTTGGCCACATCGCTCATGCGGGTGACGGCGCCGGCGTCGCTTTCCAGAAGGGCGCGGCAGGCGTTGAGAATTCGGGTGCGGGTGATCGAGCGTCCGCCATTCGAGGCTCCTTCAGGGGAAACCGGGTCAGGTTCGAATACGCTTGACATCGTGTCAAGTTGCTGTCACTTGTCATCATGTAAACTTTACATAGCGTCAAGTGACGCGTCAGGAGCTTGAGATGAGTATCTTCACATCCGTTCGCCGCGCGTTCACGCGCACCTCTCCCATTCTGGTCACCGGCGCGACCGGCAAGACCGGCAGCCGCGTTGCAGCCCGGCTCGCCGAGCGCGGTCATGAAGTCCGTCTTGGTTCACGACGCGCCGAGATCCCGTTCGACTGGAACGCGCCGCAAGGCTGGGCGGCAGCGCTCAAGGATGTGAAGGCGGTCTATATCGCCTACGCGCCGGACCTTGCCGTGCCGGGCGCGGTCGAGCTGATCAACCGTTTTGTCGAGGCGGCGAAAACCGCAGGCGTGGAACGCCTTGTGCTGTTGTCAGGTCGGGGCGAGGAAGAGGCCCAGGCGTGCGAACAGATCGTTCTGAAAAGCGGTCTGAACGCGACGGTGGTGCGCGCCGGCTGGTTCAACCAGAATTTCTCCGAAGGCGGGTTTGCAGACATGGTCCGGGCCGGGCGGATCACTCTGCCGGGTGCAGACGTGCTCGAACCCTTTGTGGATGTGGACGATATCGCTGATGTCGCGGTCGCTGCGCTGACCGGGGATGGTCATGCCGGCGAGATCTACGAGGTGACCGGCCCGCGCCTTCTGGGCTTTGCGGATATGGCGCAGATCCTGTCGGAAGCGTCAGGGCGCGAGATCGCCTACATCCCGCTGAGGCATGAGGATTTCATAGAGGGTCTCAAGGCCCAGGGCGCGCCGGGCGAAGTGGTCTGGCTGATGGATTACCTCTTCAGCACCGTCTTTGACGGCCGCAACGCCCATGTCTGTGACGGTGTGGAGCGAGCGCTCGGACGCAAGCCGACCGATTTCGAGACCTTCGCGCGCAAGGCTGCAGCGGCGGGCGCCTTCAGGGTCACCGAGGCGGCAGAGTGATGGGGATGGCCCTTTATGCAAGCATGGTTCTGGGCCTCGTCATGATGACGGGGCTCGGGGCGGGGTGTTCCTGGCGTTCTCCGACTTGATCATGCGCGGGCTGCAACGCGCCGAGGCCGGAGCCGGGGCGATGATCGCGATCAATCAGGTCATCTTTCGTTCGATCTTTCTCACCGGCTTCATGCTCACGACACCGGTGGCGGCGGGGCTTGCGTTCTGGGCGCGGACGGGGTGAGCGACGAGGCGCGCGGCCTGATCGGGGCAGGTGCTGTGATCTATGGCGTCCTCGTGTTTGGGCTGACCGCGGTGCGTAATGTGCCCCTCAACAAACAGCTCGAAGCCTCAGGCGGCGAAGCGTCGGTCTGGGGTCGGTATCTCCGCGTATGGACGGTGTGGAACCATGTTCGTAGCGTCGGGGCGATTATGGCCTTTGGCCTGTTCGTGCTGGCGTTTGCGCGCCTGATCTGACGTCCGGAGGGCGCGATGAGACCCTGTCTGGCCCCTGCTTTTCTGAGTCTGTCCCTGCTGGCGGCGCCGCAGCCGGACCGGGCCGTTGAGCGATTGTCCTGCCCGGCCCTGACGCCGGAACCGGATCTGACGGCAGAGCGCCCGCTTTCCCCCTTCGCCGACTTGGCCCAGACTGACGCCATACGGGCGGACCGGGGTTGGCGTCATGGATCGACTGAGCACGCTTGAGATTTTCAGGAAGGTCGTGGACCGCAATGGTTTCAGCGCGGCGGCGCGGGATCTGGGTCTGTCGAATGCGTCGGTCAGCAAGGCGATCAAGGAGCTGGAGGCCCAGCTGGGCGCGCAGCTGATCGTGCGCACCACCCGCTCGCTGCATCTGACCGATGTGGGACAGGCCTATTATCAGCGGGTGGGGGGTGTTCTGGATGCGCTTGATGACGCGGACGAGCTGGTGCGGTCGGAGACCGCCTCTCCCCGCGGGCGATTGAGATTGGCGGCGCCCCTGTCCCTTGGGCTGGTGGCGCTTCAGGAAGCGCTCCTGTCCTTTTGCAAGACCTATCCCGACATCCTGCTCGACCTTCATATGAGCGATGCGGTGGTCGATGTGGTAGGCGAAGGGTTCGACGCCGCGATCCGCGGCGGCAATTTGCCCGATTCAAGTCTGAAAGCCCGCAAGCTCATGTCGCTGGACCGTGTGGTCGTGGCGTCGCCAGACTATCTCGCGCGGTCTGTCGAGCTGAAACGACCTGAGGATCTCTCTCGTCACGATGCGTTGATCTATTCCGGCGCCGAGCATAGCGAGACCTGTATTCTCAAGCGGGACGGCGAGGCGGTTCAGGTTCAGCTTCGCCCACGCTTGCGGGTGAACAGCTCCATCGCGGTCAAGAGCGCGGCCGTGGAAGGGCTGGGCATCGCCGTCACCCCTCATGTCTATGTGCGTCAGGCTCTGGAAGAGGGCGCGCTGGTGCAATTGCTGCCGGATTGGTCCATTGAAGGGCGCGCGCTGTATGTCGTCTATCCGGAACAGCGCGAAGTGTCGCGAAAGCTGCGTGTCCTGCTGGACCATCTGGCCGAGACCTTCCGCGAACGTTAGCAGTCTTATTTTCAAATCGTGAAATATATATTCAAAAATTTGCCAATTATTTTCAATTTGTGAACGGCCTAGCTGTGTCCCGTCAAACAACGGGAGATCCTCATGCAGGCTCATATCGCAATCGCCTATCATTCCGGATACGGCCATACCCGGGCGCTGGCGGACGCTGTCGCCCAGGGCGTGGCGCGTGTACCGGGCGCCACGGCCGCGCTCATCGATGTCGTCAGCCTGTCCGACCCGGACTGGAAGGCGCTGGGCCAGGCCGACGCCATCATCTTCGGCTCGCCCACCTATATGGGCGCGGTCTCGGGACCGTTTAAGCATTTCATGGACCTGACTTCGGCGACCTGGCTGGCGCGCGGATGGTCCAACAAGCTCGCCGCCGGCTTCACGGTCTCAAGCTCCCAGGCGGGCGACAAGTTCGCCACGCTGAGCCAGCTCTCCACCTTCGCCGCCCAGCACGGCATGATCTGGGTCAGTCTCGATCAGCTGCCGGGCAATAACAGCTCCACCGCCAGCGTGGACGATCTCAATCGGATCGGCGCCTCCATCGGTGTGATGGCGCAGGCCAATAATGATCAGGGCCCGGATGTGGCGCCGCCAGGGTCGGACCGGGAAACCGCAGCCCGGCTGGGCGTTCGTGTGGCGGAGCTGACGCTTCGTTTCCTGCGGGGCGCGGATGCGGCCCGGATGATGGAGGCGTCGGCATGAAACCGCATCTGTTGGCCAATCTGGCGGCCTTCGCCTTATCGCCTTTCCCGCCCAGGCGCAGACGGAAGATGTGCCGGCCAAGGTCGGCGTCAGCCCCTGGGGCGCTGAGGACGAAATCGGCCGGCTCAACCTCATGACGGACGAGAGTCAGGCCGCGATCCTGAGCCGGATTTCCGGCGGCGCGCCCCATGACCTGTCGGTGGAGTATTTCATCGGCATGCCCAGCTGGCAGGCGGCGGGCGACCCCCATTACCGCATCTGGATGACCCATACGCCCCATGGGACCGAAGTTGATGACCCTCTCGGCGTCGGTCACGCGATGAACGCCCATGTGGGTTACACCGGGCGGCGGTGGCGATGTACACCCACACCGGCACCCATATCGATGCGCTGGTCCATTTCGGTCTGAACGGTGAGGTCTGGAACGGGTTCTCCGCTGAGGACCATCTGGGCGATCGCGGCTGGCGCGTGGGCGGGGCGGAGGCTCTGCCGCCCATTGTGGCGCGCGGGGTCATGCTGGACCTGGCCCGCTACAAGGGCTTGAGCATGCTAGAAGACGGCTATCGGATTACGGCGGATGACTTGCGGGGCGCGGTGGAACAGCAGGGCGTCACGCTGCAAACCGGTGATGTGGTGCTGATCCGGACCGGCCGGATGCAGGTTTATGAGGACGCCGGGCGGTACATGCGCAACCCGCCCGGCCTGGGGCTGGAAGCGGCGCGCTTCCTGATTGAGGAGGCGGGCGCAATGGTCGTGGGCGCGGACAATCTCAGCTTTGAGGCCTTCCCGTCCGAAGATCCGCATAATTATGTGCCGTTCATACCTATCTGCTGGCCCAGCAGGGCGTACCCATTCTCGAGCTGGTCAATCTTGAAGGCTTGGCGCAAGCCGGCGTGCATGAGTTCGCCTTTGTGGGCGGCGGGTTGAAGCTGCGGGGCGCGGACGCTGCGCCCTTGCGGCCCCTGGCCTTTCCCCTGACCGCTGGGGCGCCGCGCCCCTGACGCTGAAAATGGCGTGAAACGCCCAGCCCCGGTCCGGATTTGCGCTTCCCTTGCGATGTGCGCGATTCCAGACTGGGGCCAGTTATGGGGGGCGGCATGCGGATCTTGACGATCGGATTGACGGTTCTGGCGCTTTTGGCGGCTGGGATCTGGGCGGCATTCTTCCGATGGCCGGGCGCGCTGGTCAGTGCGTCGGTTGAGCCGGCGGTGCTGATTTCGGATGTGCGTCTGGTGTCCATGAGGCCAGGCGCTGCAGAGGTCGAACTCCACAAGGACGTCCTCGTGCTCGACGGCGTTATCGCAGCCATCGCCGATCACGGCGGGCTGGATGGGGATTCGCGCGTCGCAAGCGCGTTGCGGGTCGACGCCAGCGGTCAGACGCTGCTTCCGGGGCTGATCGACGCCCATGTGCATGTCTGGGATGTGCCCGAACTCGCGGCTTATCTCGCACATGGGGTGACGACCGTGCGCAATGTGTCGGGTCTCGAGGTGCATCTGCGCTGGGCGGAAAGGATCGAGCACGGGGCGCTGCTGGGCCCGACCTTGCTCACGACCGGTCCGATTCTGAACTCTCCCGGTCCCAACGCCCAGCAGAACCATGTGCTGGTGATGACGCAGGACGAGGCGCGCGCCGCGGTGCGCCGCCAGCATGAGCAGGGTTTCGAGCATCTCAAGGTCTATTCCAACCTGACGGAAGACGCGTATCGCGGCGTGCTTGAGGAGGCGCGGGCGCTGGGCATGACCGTGTCTGGCCACACGCCCGAAGGGGTCCGCGAGCCGGGCATTCCGCTCGAGCGCGATTTCCTGATCCCTTTCGTGAGCGTGCTCGAAGACGGCTTCCTGACGATCGAGCACACCGAATCCATTGTCTGGCATGGTTTGCGCGACCGCTTGAACGCCGAACGGATGGAGGTGCTGGCGCAAGAAATGGCGATGGCGGGCGCGGTGGTGACGCCGACCCTGATCGCCCATGACAATCTGGTGCGGGTCGCGGAGAGCGATGGCGCGTATCTGGAGCGCGATGGCGTTGCGGCGATGAACCCGCTTTATGTGAAGGTGGATGCCGGGGTTTATGACTTCTGGTCCCGTCAGGATCCGGCGTTCCGGGAAGAGGTGAGGCGTCAGTTCTATCAGCGCGCCACCGGGATGATGCACGAGGCGGGCGTCACCCTGATTGCGGGCACGGATGCGGGCATTTTCACCAACCTTCCCGGTCGCGCAATGACGCGAGAGCTTGAATTGCTCGTCCTGTCCGGGCTCACCCCCTATGAGGCGCTGCAGGCTGCGACAGTGACGCCGGCCGGTGTGTTCGGGCTGGACGATCGCGGCGTCATCGCGCCGGGCATGCGCGGCGACCTCCTCCTCGTCTCCGGCGATCCGCTCAGTGATGTGTCCAGTGTGGAATATCCCGCCGCGGTCATGGCGAATGGCGTCTGGCTGGATCAGGATGCGCTCAACCGGCTTGAGGCTGCGAGCTATCAGGGCTCGCTGCCACGCAGCGTGCTGAACGCCCTGCCGGTCCTTCTGGGGACCCAATAAGGCGCGATTGGCGGGATTTGCGTTTTTTCCGGCCTTACGGTTTTGGGAAAAGCGCGCAATATCCGCCACATGAACACGACAGCCGCACGCCCCGCCGCCGACGCGCCGCTCATCCATGTGGTGATGGTGGCTTACCCTGACGCCCATGTGCTCGACATCACCGGGCCGATGGAGGTGCTGTCGGGCGTGAAGCTGTTCAATGATGGCGGGGTGGGCGGCTATGAGCTGACCCTGGTCGCTGCTGACGCAACGCCCATCCGCACCACCTCCGGCCTGTCGCTTGTGCCGGACATGACCTTTGATCAGGCGCGCGAGAGCGGTCTGCCGGTGGATGTGCTGATGATTGCGGGCGGGCACGGGACCCAGGCCGCGCTCAAGGATCAGCGCCTGCTGGAGTTCGTGCGCTGGGCGGATGGCGAGGCCGAACGGGTGATCTCGATCTGCACCGGCTCTTTCATCCTGGCCGAGCTGGGGCTTCTGAACGGTCGGCGCGCCTCCACCCATTGGTGGTGGTGCCCGGTGATGGCCAAACGCTATCCGCAGATCGCGCTCGATGCAGACGCCATCTATGTGCGCGACGGCAAGTACTGGACCTCTGCGGGCGTGACCTCGGGCATGGATCTGGCGCTGGCGCTGGTGGAGGCGGACTGGGGGCATGACATGGCGCTCAAGGTCGCCCGCTATAATGTCATGTACATGATGCGGCCGGGCGGACAGGCCCAGTTCAGCGCCCAGCTGGTGGCTCAGCAAGTGGATGACGGGCCGATCAACCGTACGCTCCAGCACATACTCGCGAACCTCACCGACGAGCTGAGCGTGACCCAGCTGGCCAATTTCGCCTGCATGTCCGAGCGCAGCTTTGCCCGCAAGTTCAAGAGCGAGACCGGCCAGACGCCCGCCACCTATGTGGAGCAGGCGCGGCTGCAGGATGCCCGGGTCAGGTTGGAGCAGTCCGATGACACGATTGACCTGATTGCGCTCAAATCAGGATTTGGCGCGGCCGAACGCATGCGTCGGGCCTTTCACAAGCATCTCGGGGTGACGGTGCGCGAATATCGCGAGCGCTTCCGCCCCGTCCGCGTCCGATCCGCAGAGGCCTGAGATGCGTTCACACGTCATGCCCGTGCGCGACGCGGGTTTCCGCCCACATGTTCGACCAGTCGCGCAGGGCGTAGAGCACCGGACCCAGCTCCTCGAGCAGGGCGGTCGGCTTGTAGCCGTCTTCGGTGCTTTCCAGAAGCAGCGTCTCTTTGAGAAGCGCCAGGCGCTGGTTGAGGACGGTTGGCGAAATCTCGTCGCACTGGGCCCGCAGCTCGCGAAAGGTCAGCGGGCCGTTGCGCAACTCCCAGATGATGCGCAGCACCCATTTCTGACCCAGGACTTCAAACAGGGCCATTACCGGGCGCGAGGATTCGGTCAGTTTCGCCACAATCTCTCCTCGAAATGGTCACTTGCGCTACGGAAAGCGTAGCAGTACTTCTTGCTACATAATACGTAGCGATTGCCGCCCTGATTGAAAGGGCGGCGCCTACGAAAGGGGGCATTGTCCCCGCTGGTTGGTCAACCCTTCCGCCTGAACACGGGAAACCCGGTCGGCGGAGACTGCAGGAGACGCCAGGATGGCGCACACAGCAGTTCGGGCGCTATTCGCGCCCGTCGCCAAGATGACGACAGCGCCGCCCGGCGTTGCGCATGCCGTGTCCGGACCGCCGATGATCGGCCCGGACACCTGACTGACGCTGCGCGGTAAGCGCGGCCCAAGATTCGGGTCCTGACAGGCGGACCCTTCCTCAGGAGAGAGACATTATGAAACGCAGTATGACTGCGCGCACGGCTCTGTGCGCGTTGCGGGGCGGGTGCGCCCTTATGGCCGGGGGCTTCGCCGCGCTGGCGCTGGGCGGGGCGAGTTACGCCAAACCCGGAGACGGGAACTGGTATTTCTTTGGCGACAGCTCGACCGGGCAGGGCAATCACGCCGCCCTTCTGGAGCAGCGCGGCGAGACCCAATTCCCCTATTCGTCCAATAATGGCTTCCGTCGCCTGTCCAATGGCCTGGTCTGGTCAGAAATGATGGGCCGGGATGTGGACATTGTCCTCGACCCCGACCGCGACAGCAACAATGTGAACTTCGCTTTCTCCGGCGCTCATATCACCGCAAGCGGCGATCTGGCCGAGTTTGGCCTCTATACGGCGTGCAGATCCAGACCGCGATCTTTGCCGAGATGGTTGAGGCGGGCGAGGCCAGCGTTGGCGCAGACGATGTCGCCTTCATCATGGCGGGCGCCAACGATCTGATGGATCGCGCCGCGGCGGGCGAGGATTTCGATGCGATCATCGCCGATATCGCCGAAGCGGGCTCGGACAACATCACCACCCTGGGCGCGCTGGGCGTCAGAACGGTGCTGATGGCGGAAGTGCGCCCGATCAAGTTCGCCCCGCTGGTGCGCGATGACGCCGAGGCTCAGGCCGCCTTCGCCGAAGCCGTGGATGCGGCGAATATCGCCCTGTTTGATGCGGCAGTCGCAGCCGCGGATGCGGCGGGCGTCAATCTGGTGACGGTGCGGGACGAGGCGTTCCTCACCTATATCGGGATAACGCCGCAGCACTGGACTTCGATGAGGTGGATCGCGAGTGTTATCTTGAAGACGCCGACACGGTCTGCGCGCCCGATATGGCGGGGCAGAACCGCTATCTGTTCCTCGATGATCTGCACTTCACCGAAGCCGGTCAGCTTCTGACCGCGCAATGGTGGCAGGCGACCTTGGCGGGCGCCAATGGCGAGGCCGCGCGGCCCGTGCTGATGCTGCCCTCGCTCGTCTCTGCGGGTCTTGAGATGAGTGAGCAATCGGTCTGGGCGGGCGCGCGTCAGGGGCCGGGCGTGTTCGGTGATCTCGCCTATCAGGACGTGAAGTTCGACTTTGACGGCCTGACCGCGGATGTCCGCCTGAAAGCTTTGAGCTTTGGCGGCGCCTATCGTCTGACCGACGTGTTCAGCGCCGGCGCGGCCCTGCGCCACGACGACGCCGAGATCCGCTTTGGCAACGGGGATCGTCAGGACTACGCCGCCACCACGCTGACGGGCTTCCTGCGCTATGCCGAAGACGGTTATGGCCTGAGGCGGCGGTCAGCCATAGCTGGCTCGATTTCGAGGATGGCGTGCGCCAGACCGGCGTGCGCGGTCTGTCCGCCCGCACCAGCTTTGACGGCGAGGCCTGGCAGGCGAGCCTTTTGAGTGATGCGGCCTATGAATGGGGCCCGCTCGACCTGCAGGTCAGCAATTCCTTGCAATATGACGCGATCCGTATCGATGGCGCGACCGGTCTGGCGCTGCGCTATGGCGCGCAATCGCTCAACACCTGGCGCTTTGACACCCATCTTGATGCGCGCATGGACGGCTGGCGCGTGGCGGAGAACGTCACCCTCGCCCCGGTCGGCGCTGTGGGCTGGACCTGGCGCAGCAATGCCGATCACAGCCTCTCTCACAGCTGATCGACAACACCGCGGACCCGGTGACGCTGTTCGGCGAGGGGCTGGCGGAGAACAGCTTCGAGACCCGTCTGGGCCTTGAGGCGCAGATCGCCGAACGCTTCACGCCGGGCTCAGCTATGGCCGCGGCTGGGGTGATGACCGCCATTCTGATGACCGGATCGCGCTGACCGTGCGCGCCCGCTTCTGATCCTAAAATCAAAAGAGCAACAACAAGAAAGGATACTCCCCATGAAACCGATTGTTCTGATGACCGTGATCGCCTCCGGCCTGATGGTCACCGCCTGCGCTGGCGGCGGCGCCGATTACGCCCCGATCGTGGATGGTCCGCATTCCGTGGCCTATGAGGCTGATCTTCAGGCGTGCCAGGCGCTGGCGCGCGAGCGGGCCTATCTGAACTCCGAAACCCGCACCGACATGGCGGTGGGCGCTGGCATCGGCGCACTGGCCGGTCTGGCCGATAACGATGTGACCGACACCGAAGGCGCGATTGCCGGCGCCGTGGTGGGGGCGGCAGCGGGCGCTCTGGGCGGTTCGCTCGAAACCCGCGACGAGCGGCGCCAGATGGTGGTGGAGTGCCTGCGCATGCGCGGGCATCGCGCGGTGGGCTGATCCATCAGCGGCCTCGGGAAGCGTCTCTCTCCGGTGCTTTTCCGAGGCTTCTGAATCCGGCGAACAAACTGACGTGAAAGGCGGGAAAGCCGCCGCCGCATCTTGCCCAAAATGCGGGCCGCTGATACGCAATCAGCATGGCTCGTTCGACGATTATTTCACCCTCGATTCTGTCTGCTGATTTCGCCCGGCTGGGAGACGAGGTCAAAGCCATCGACGCCGCGGGCGCCGACTGGATCCATATCGACGTCATGGACGGGCATTTCGTGCCCAATCTGACCATAGGCCCGGCGGTCGTGAAGGCCTTGCGGCCCTGGTCGGACCAGCCTTTTGACGTGCACCTGATGATTTCGCCGGTGGACGCGTATCTCGCTGATTTCGCCGAGGCGGGCGCGGACATGATCACCGCCCATCCCGAAGCGGGGCCGCACTTTCATCGCACCGTCCAGTCCATCAAGAGCCATGGCGTGAAGGCCGGGGCCGCGCTCAATCCGGGCTCCTCGCTGGACATGATCGACTATGTGCTCGACGAGCTCGATCTCGTCCTGATCATGAGCGTCAATCCCGGCTTTGGCGGGCAGAGCTTCCTGACCTCCCAGCTGCGCAAGATCGAAACCCTGCGCAAGACCATCGAGCGTCGGGGCCTGGACACGATGATCGAGGTGGATGGCGGGGTGAACCCGCAAACCGCCCAGCACTGCATCAATGCGGGCGCAGATGCGCTTGTCGCAGGCTCCGCCGTCTTCAAGGGCGGTCCCGGCGCCTATGCCGGGAACATTGCCGCATTGCGGGGCGTTTGAGGCCTTGATGAAACGCCGCCCAGGACCCGTGAGATCGCCGCCGCCTGGCGCTGCGCGGTCGTCGGGAAATGTCAGATCTGCTCAATGCGGCCCCGCCCTATCGCATGCTGACCCAGAGCCAGCGTGCGCCCGAAGCGCTGGCCGTGCGGCCCAAAGCGCTGATCAAGGGCGACAAGGCGCGCGGCGCCGCCCTGCTGGGCGGTCGGTTCGCGCTGGCGGGCGAAATGCTGGAAGTGTCCGAGGAGGAGTCGGTCTGGGACCGGACAGCGCCGTCCAAACGATTTGCCGAAAGCCTGCACCGGTTTGACTGGCTGGCGGACCTTCTGGCGGTGGAGGACCCCGAGGCGCCGACCATGGCGCGCGCCCTGGTCGATGACTGGCTGGCGCGTTTTGGCAAATGGAACTGGTTCAGCTGGGAGCCGCATGTGCTCGAAGGCCGGTTGTGGGCCTGGATGCTGGCAAGCGAAACCGTCTTCGCCTCCGAGGACCCCGAAACGCCGAAGCGGCTGAAATCCGCGGTGCGCCAGGGTCTGCGTCTGGCGCGCTGCCTGTCGCTCATGCCCCAGGACAAGACGCGGCTCTTCGCTGCGATCACCCTGCGTCTGGCCGCGCTGACCCTGGACTTGCCCGCCAAGCTGCAGACCCAGGCCCAGAGCGCGCTTGATCGCGAGCTGACCAGCCAGATCCTGCCTGATGGCGGCCACGCCAGCCGCAATCCGCGCGTCGCGGCGGATGTCCTGATTGCGCTCGTCATTCTCGACCGCGCCGCCGATGCGCGCGGACTTAGCCTGTCCTCCGAGGTCAGTCGTGCGATGGATCGCACGGCGGCCTTCATCCGCTTCTGTCGCATGCCGGGCGGCGGGCTGACCGTCTTTCATGGCGGGGATGAAGGGGATTCCCGCGCCATCGAGACCGCGCTCAAGCATGTGGGCGGTGGTCAGGGGCGTGGCTTCAATGTCGCGCCGCACAGCGGATTCAACCGTGTGGAAGCGGGCGGCGCCGTGCTGATCATGGATTCCGCAGGCCCGCCATCGGGTCCGCATTCGGCGGATGTTCACGCCAGCGCGCTGGCCTTTGAATTCGCCGCTCCCGGCGGGCGTCTGGTGGTCAATTGCGGCTGGTCCGCGGATCAGCCGCGCACCTGGCGCGAGGCGGTTCGGGCGACGGCCGCCCATTCAGCGCTCACTCTGGAGGAAACCTCCTCAACGCGGCTTGTCGCCCAGGGTTGGGCCCGAGCCCTGCTGGGGCCGCGGGTCGCTGCCGGACCCGAGCCGGTGAAGGCGCGACGCAATGAGGAAGATCTCGGCGTCTGGCTGGAAGCCAGCATGAAGGCTATCGCCGCGAGTTCGGCCTCTCCCTGCGCCGCCGGCTCTTTCTGGCGTCTGATGGCGGAGATCTGCGCGGGGAAGACAGCCTGTATCGCCCCGTCGAGGATGGTGCGCCGGACAATCCCGAACTGCGCTATCGCTTCTCCATCCGCTTCCACCTGCATCCCAGCGTTCGCGCTTCTCTTTCAAGGGATTCCTTGAGCGCACTTCTGGTTGCGGGTAATGGTGATGGCTGGCGCTTCCGGACCGATGGGGGACCGGTGCGCCTCGAGCGTTCCGTCTATCTGGCGGCAGGGGGCAAGCCCGAACGGTCGACACAGCTGGTGGTGTCGGGCGAAGCGGAGCCCTATGGTGGGGGCGAACGTCCGCCAAACCGGGTCCGATGGGCGTTTCAGCGCTTGGGCCGCGTGGGGGCGGCGGGGTAAACATGGCAGGCGGGTCCAGGATCGATTGCGCTGTCGCAGGGGGAAGGCGGCGATATGAGCGAGAACGCCAAGGAGCAAGCGCAGACGACGCCGCCTCGCGGGGTGGCGCTGACGACCAGTCTCGTCTTGCTGTACGATACGCTGGCGGCGGCCATGGCGATGTTCGCCAGCCTGATGATCCGCTATCACTTTTCCGAATACAGCGTACCGCCCGGACCGCTTGAGTATCTCGCGCCGGCAGTGTTCGCGCCGATCAGCGCCGCCGTCTTCCTGGTGCTCGGCGTTCATCGCGGCCTGTGGCGTCACATGTCCATGCCGGACCTGCTGCCCATCGTGCAGGCGGTGCTGCTGTCGCATCTGATCTTCCTGCCGGTCTTCTTCGCCATGAACCGGCTGGAGGATTTCCCGCGCTCGACCTTCGCCCTGTCCGCTCCGCTTCTGGTCTTCCTTCTCGTGGCGCCGCGCGTGGCGGCGGCCGCCTGGCGCTCCGGCGATCTCAGATCGCTGGTCCAGCGCGGCGATGAAAGCGCGCCCATGGCCATCCTGGTCGGCGCGCGCGAGCATCTGGCCGATGTGCTCAAGGCGCATTTGCGCCGCGCCTCCGGCCCCAGCTTCCGCTTCCGCGCGCTGGTGGAGACCGAGGGCACGGCGGGCGTCGCGCGCTCTACGGCATTCCCATCGAGGGCGGACCCGACAAGCTGACCCGCGCCGTGCTGCGGGTGAAGCGACAGGCGGGCGACGGCCCGGTGCGCATCGTCCTGGCCGATCCCAATCCGGATGCGGCGCTGGTGAATGAAGTGGCGCGCGTGGCGGGCCGCACCGGCGTGCAGCTGAGCC
>LZQR01000010.1_pt1 | contig 56211 bp, 68 predicted proteins | sample 768601 | NCBI WGS metagenome assembly LZQR01 (sample SAMN05207299, study PRJNA324521) | oil field metagenome | isolation source: sample BH-FW-24 from oil reservoir | place: India: Bombay High | collected 2015-12-04
AGAGCTTTTATGGTGCGTTATGCGCCGCATGTGAAGGATTTGGCGTCGCGGGATGTGGTGTCACGCGCCATTGCCATCGAGGTGAAGGAAGGACGTGGTTGCGGCCCGAATAAAGATCATGTGTTGCTGGATTTGACTCATCTCGATTCGGAGATGATTAAAAAGCGTTTGCCGGGCATTCGCGACATAGGTTTGACGTTTTTGGGCTTGGACATGTGCGACGACCCGATTCCGGTTTACCCGACCGCGCATTATATGATGGGCGGCATTCCGACCAATTTCCACGGTCAGGTGCAGACGCTGGATGAAAGCGGTCAGGCCATCAGTGTGCCGGGCCTGTATGCGGTGGGGGAATGCGCTTGCGTGTCGGTGCACGGTGCGAACCGCTTGGGCGGGAATTCTTTATTGGACATCGTCGTGTTCGGACGGGCCGCCGCCAAGGAAATCGAACGGGTGTTGAACTTGCAGAAATCGGACCGCAACTTCGACCGCCGATTGGATTTGGCGCCGGTGGAGGCGCGGCTGAATAAATGGGAAGCACCGGCGCATGAACGTAAGGAATCCATTGCCACCATCAAACACGATTTACAAGCCGCCATGCAGGAGGGTTGCGGGGTTTTCCGCAACCAGGAATCCATGCAGGCGTTGATTGAAGCCTTGGAGCCGATTCAACAGCGTTTGGATGAAGCGGTGTTGCACGACCGCAGCCGGGCGTCAACTTGGAACGCATGGAAGCGCTGGAGCTGGAAAACCTGATGACGCTGGCGTATGCGACCGTGCATTCCGCGATTGAACGAACGGAAAGTCGTGGCGCCCATTCCCGTGTGGACTTTACCGAGCGTGACGACGAAAACTGGTTGCAGCACAGCCTGTATTTTCTGGACGGCCATCGCCTACGTTATAAGCCGGTGTGCGTCACGCCGTTGACCGTGACCGGATTCGAACCCAAGCCTCGCGTGTACTAAACAGAAGGACAAAACAATGCGGTTTTCCATTTATCGTTACAACCCGGAAGTCGATGAGCAGCCTTACATGCAGGATTATGAGTTGCCGGATGCGGAGATTCGCGACGACATGATGTTGCTGGAAGCGCTGGATAAGCTGCGCGAACAAGACCCGACACTGGCGTTTCGCAGTTCCTGCAAGGAAGGCGTGTGCGGCTCGGACGGCATGAACGTCAACGGCGAGAACCATTTGAGCTGTATTACACGAATGTCCAGCCTGCGCGATCCGGTGGTATTGAAACCGTTACCGGGCTTGCCGGTGATTCGCGATTTGATTATCGACATGGAATTGTTTTACGACCATTACCGCGCGGTGGACCCTTTCCTGAAAGCGACCAGCCTGGTCAAAACGTCGATTTGGACCATGAGTTCCTGCAAAGTCCCGAAGAGCGGGAAAACTCGATGGCAGTTATGAATGCATTCTGTGCGGTTGTTGTGCGACCAGTTGCCCGTCTTTTTGGTGGAACCCGGATAAGTTTCACGGCCCGGCCGCCTTGTTGGCGGCGCGGCGTTTTGTGGTGGACAGCCGCGACATCACCACGCGCGAACGATTGGAAACCTTGGACGATCCGTTTAAGACCTTCCGCTGCCGTAATATCCAGAATTGCACCGCCAGTTGCCCGAAAGGGTTGAATCCGAGTCAGGCCATCAATGAACTGAAAAGCTTGATGATTGAAAAGCAATTGGATTAAAAAAGGTGGTGGAAACGATGGTAGAAACGATGCCGGATAGCCTCGAACAGCGCCAACTGCAATGGAAACGATTGCAACTGAATTGCCGCCGCGGCAATGCCGAAGTCGAACATTTGCTCACGGCGTATTGCGGGATTTAAACCCGGAAGTTCCATCGCAAGTCGCGGAAATGGAAAATTTTGGAAACGCTGTTGGCGGAAAGTGACCAGACGTTGTTCGAGTGGTTGGTGCAACCGGATTCGGACGGGTCTGACGCAACGCCTGACATTTTTAAACCGTTGATTCAGGCGATTCGTTCGCGTTATTTATCGGCTTGAGTCAATAGCCAAATCCGCCAGGCCTGGGCGTTTTTGGTTAAGGGCCGGGTCAGTGACAGCAAGCCTTTTCCATCGTCAGAAACTTTTCAAATTCCGCCGCCGGTAGTGGTCGTGAACAGAAGAAGCCTTGATAGGTTTCGCAGCCCGTCTTCACCAGATAATCCAGTTGTTCCGGATGTTCGATGCCTTCGGCCACGACATTCAGATTCAACGTCTGAGCAATCTTGATAATGGTTTCGATGAAAATCGCACCGGATTCGGTGTCGTAATCGTCCATAAAGGTTTTGTCGATTTTCAGGGTGTTGATCGGGAATTTTTTCAAATACGCCAGCGATGAATAACCGGTGCCGAAGTCGTCCAGCGAGATGGAAATGCCTTTTTGTTGGATGGCGTGCAACAGACTGAGGTTTTGCTCGGAGTTTTCCATGAACTGCGATTCGGTCATTTCCACGTCGAGTTTGCTGGGGGTGATGCCGCTTTCCTGAATCAGTCGATTGAGTTTTTCCTCAAAGTGGTTGTTGATCAGTTGCACTGGCGACAGGTTGACGGACACTTGGAAGTCGCCCAATCCGCGCTTTTCCAGTCGATTTGCTGGCGCACCGCCGTTTCCAGTACCCAGTCGCCCAATGGCACCATCAAGCCGGACTTTTCCGCCGACGGTATGAATCGGTCCGGTGTAATCACGCCTTTGTTCGGGTCAATCCAGCGAATCAAGGCTTCGGCGCCGGTCACTTGGCCGGTGGTGACGGATATTTTCGGCTGGTAATACAATTCGAATTCGCCGCTGTCCAGAGCGCGTTGCATGTTGTTTTCCAACTCGATTTCATGCACCAGCTGCTGGTGCAGGGATTCGGTGAAGAATTTGAATTGGTTTTTGCCGGCGTTCTTGGCTTCGTACATGGCGATGTCAGCGTTTTTCATCAGGGTGGTGATGGATTGGCCGTCTTTCGGGTACAGCACCACACCGACACTGGCAGACACTTTCACGGGATGATTGTCCACCAAATGCACGTCGCTGATTTTTTCGATGACGCGCTGGATGATATTGATGAGCTCGTGTTCGTTGCCGTGGTGGTTGACGACGATGACGAATTCGTCGCCGCCGACACGGGCGATGATGTCGTAGTCGCGCAAGACCTGTTTGATGAGGCTGGAAACATTGCGCAACAGTTTGTCGCCGACTTCATGGCCCAAGGTGTCGTTGACGGTTTTGAAGTTGTCCAAATCCATGAACAGCAGAGCGAATTCCTGTCCGGATCGGGAGAATTCGGAAATCAGCCAGTTCAGGCGTTCATTCAGATGGTTTCGGTTGGCGAGGCCGGAAAGGTTGTCGGTTCGGGCCAGGCGATACAATTCGCTTTTTTCTTCGTCCAGGCGGGTGAAGGTCTGCACCATGGAGGCGCGGATGTATTCCAGTTCACGTAGCTTGAAGCGTTTTGGAATTTCCGACTGGTAATAGGCGTACTGGCGTAACAGTTCCAACGGGTTGGTGACGAAGCGTTTCAGCAGCCCCCACAACAAGCCGAGCAGCAGTAACGGCACCACGCCGAAAAGAGCAGTGAATTGGTGGTGTTTTCGGCGAAATAGTTTTCCAGATAGCTTTGTCGATATACAGATACAACTTCAAATACGCCGGTTGGTTCTGGATGAAATACGGAATATCGGTTTCATAAATATCGTAGCGCAACATTTCATGTGCCGATAAGCCTTTCAGTTTGTCCTGGGTTTTCTTTTCGGTGGCGCGGAACGGATATCGTGTTCGGTCGTAATCAGGATTTTGCTGCCCGACGCAATCGCCATGGCCGCGACCAGTGGATTGTTGGCGACTTTACGGTGCAGAAAAGACTTGAACTCGCGCAATTCTTGCGGTGTGGCCATTTCCGTGGAAACGACGTAAGCGGTTTCCGAGAGGTCGTGGCGGATGTTTTCCAGAATGAGATCGGTTTTCTTTTGCTGATCGTTGAGGAAGTAATATAAGAACACTCCGTAGAAAACCAGAACCAGAGCGACGATGGCGGTGATAAAAAAGCGGCGGATGGAGATCATTTACAGCAGATCCCTCGTGGGAAAGTTGGCATCGTCCAAACGTTGTTGCAACGCCGGAGAGACACCTTTATTCAACCATTCGATGGTGCTCAAACTGGATTGAAAGTCTTCGAAACTGCTGTTTTCCAGATAGGGTTTGACCTTTTCGTAGTACTCTTTCGGGTCATCATGCAGCGCCTGGATAGCGTGGTTGATCAGGGTTTTCAGTGCCAGCATCTGGTCTTTGTGGGCGTGATAACGGTTTTCAGTGGTGAATATTCCGTCCAGTACCAGCAGGTTTAAACTGTCTGCCGTGGAGGCCAGTGTTTGGAAGCCTTGTTTTTCTAATTCGTGGTTATACGGCGTGTATGTCACCACCAGTGTCGGTTCGGTGCGATTTGTGGCATCGGATTGCAGTTTGATCTGGTCGCTGTTGATGTAGTTGAAGGTTTTGCCTTCCAGTTTGTGCTGATGGATGAAGTCGTTGAAGACGGGGTAATTGATGCTGTTGATTTCCAGATAAACATTGATGGGGCCGTTTTCGGATTTGATGGCGTCGAGTGAACGATTCCCCATAATCATGTCGCCGCCATTGGAGCGATCCAACAGCAGAATCGGAATTACCGACGGGTCTTTTCGGTACATGGTCTGATATTCGTATTGCGTGCCGGCGAAGGCATCGAGCTTGGCGGATTGGTAAATGTGCAGACTTTCGCCGAGGGAGACCACGCTGGAAAGACGGATGTCGTGTTCATCAAACCAGCCTTTTTCCTTGGCATAGAATAAAGGCGAATAACCGATCCAGGAATTGGCAATGATGTTGAGTGTCTTATCGGGTTTTTCGGCGCAACCTGAGAGTGCGATCAGGCCGCTTAGCAATACGGCTTTTATTATATTTATCATGTTTATTGACCATAATAAAAAGTTACCTTAATGCTACCACAGCCGGTAAGGGTTTTTTAAGAAATATCCGCTTAAAACGCTGATAAAACAGGGTGTTGCGAGCGCCTTTCAGAATAAAAAGCATTCGCGTTTTCACTTGGTCAGCGGTGCACCACATATTGGCCTTCAAACACCGTCGCCAGCTCCTGGGCTTCATTGTATATTTCCGTGGTCAATTGAATGCGGGCGCGGCCTTTTCGGCGGTACATTTTCAGAAAGTTCGCCAATTGCGGTTCGGATTCGAATCGACAACGGGTTTCGATGTCGGCTTTCACCGGTTTCAAAAAACGGGTGTGGCTTTCCTGAATGACGATGTGGCCGTGTAAATCGTGTTCGGTGAGGGCGAGATGAATCAATCCCCAGCCGGTGAGCACGGCCGTAGCGTACAGGCTGCCACCGAAAGCGGTGCTTTTGTGGTTGATGTTGTTTTGCAAAGGCGCGCGCAAACGTAGGGAGTCGGCGGTGGCTCCATGACCTGCAAGCCCATGGACCGGGTGAGCGGAATGTCTTGATGCAAAAGCGTTTCCAGCGCTTTTAGCGCTTTCGGCGTATGGGTGGAATCGGTCATGGCGTCTCCGCAGTGAAACGTGTGGGTGATTCAGTATAGCCGGAGTGCCGAAAGTGTCCAACCGCTCTGGTCTTCCGGTTAGAAGAAAAGTGGCCAGGCCTGGTTGTTTTGAAAACTTGATGTGTATTAAGTAAAAAGTCTTAAAAGGTGTTGACGAGCGTCCGGCATTTTGTCATATTTTAGTGGTACGGTTTTTTATTGAAAAGACTTGAATAACAATTTCTTAACCCCATATAACCGTTGAATGAAAATTGTATTGTTCTCTTTGAAAGGAGGGTTGTGCGATGAGTATGTTTTTAAGAACGTTGGAACCGTTTCGTGAATTGCGGGATTTGGAAAACCGGCTGCAAAAAATGATGCCGAAACCCACGGAATCGAATGTGGCCGGGTTTCACCGACCGTCAATACACGAGAAGGGGATTACGCTTATCACATCGAAGTGGATTTACCCGGTGTGAAAAAAGACGATATCCATGTGGAAGTGAAAGAAAACCGTCTGACCATTTCCGGTGAACGTAAAACCAAGGAAGAGGTCAAGGATGAAGACTATTACCGCGTGGAAAGCAGTTACGGCAAGTTCGAGCGTAGCTTTGCACTGCCGGATAATGTGGATGCCGAAAACGTATCCGCCAGTTCGGAAGACGGCGTGCTGGAAGTCGTGCTGCCGAAAAAAGAACGCAGTGCCGAGACCAAAAAGGTGGAAGTGAAATAATCTTCCACGAAGGTTCAGTCAAAATCGAATTCAAACCAACCATTGAATGATCTTATCTGTCATTACAAGGGCCGCGGATTTTCCCCGGCCCTTTTTTTATGGGTAAAAAAACTCACCGATCGGTGAGTTCAAGACAAGGAAGTTTTAACGGTTATATTTTGAGAGTTTTGCACGGGATGGATACACGACTAAAAATGGCTAAAATCTTCCTGAATGTCGTTGAAAAACTCGTTAATAGCCAGCTATTAGCTTCGTTTTCCGCCTAATTCAGAAAAATTTTATCTCATTTTTTCCTCGCGTCCCACTCGTGCAAAGCTCTCAGTTTATTATTCAGTGCTCATGCGCCAAAGGCCGCATGATGGATTAATCGGATGTGACCGGCGTCAGGTAACGTTCGCGTTTTTTCGGGACGATTTTGTCGATTTCCACCAGTATCAAACTGTCGATGCAATCGTTGAAGTCCGGATCGACGCTGAAATCGATAAACCGGCAACCGCCCGGCTCGCACAAATCCGCGTATTGTTTAAACAAGGTCGGCACCTTGACGCCGAACTCGGTCAGTAAGCTGTTGAGCTTTTTATAACTTGTTTTATAGTCGCCGCTGAATTCTTTTTCCGCCAGCTCCAAAATGTCCGGTGACGGCACGAAAGGCCGTTTCCCGGCGGCCAAATCCTGATGGGAGCCCATTTGGGTTTGGAAGAAGGCGACAATGAGTTCTTTGGCGCGTAATGGGTAGGCATCCGACAAGCTCACCGGACCGAAGAAGTATTTGGTTTCGGGATGGCGCATCACATAAGCGCCGATGCCGTACCACAGATAGTCCAGACTGCGTTTGCCCCAGTAACGCGGTTGCACGAAACTGCGCCCCATTTCCAACGCATTGGGCAGGTAAGGTTCGATGTCCGGTTTCAGGTCGAATAAGGTGCTGGTGTAAAGCCCGTCCAGGCCGTTTTTTCGATGATTTTCTGGCATTCGCCGATGCGATAGGCACCGACGATTTCCAAATCCTCTTCATCCCACAGCACTAAGTGGCGGTAGTCGGCATCGTATTTATCTAAATCGAAGGCATCGCCGGTGCCTTCTTCCACCGTTCGGAAGGTCAGTTCGCGCAAGCGACCGATTTCACGCATCACCGGTGAATCGGCCTCGTAATCGAACAGAAAGATTTTCTTGCCGTCCACCGTCTGGCCCAGTAGCTCGCCGTTTTTCAAATCCTTTTTCAAGGCCTTGCGGTTCACCGGGTGGGCGATGGTGCTTTCGGTTTCGAACGGCAGTTTGGCAATCGCTTTCCGGGATGGTTTAAGCGGTAAACGTGTTTGCGGAGCAGCTTGGCGATTTTCGTCAGCGGCCAGTCGCATTTCGCCACCGATTTCCACGGAATCATCGGCCCGACATGAAAGGCAATCTGTTGGTCGTTCTTATTGAACATTTCCTTGACCAGCATCAGCGTGCCCAGCGGTTTGTACAGGGTGGACAAACCATAAAACAAAGCGGAGTTTCGGGCGTCGATGTAAATCGGTAAAATCGGCGATTGGGTCTTTTTCGCCAATTTGAGGAAACCGTTTTCCACTTGCCGTCGCGCACGCCGTTCGGGCGGATGCGTGAGACTTCGCCCGCCGGGAAAATAATCACCGCCTCTTCGTTCTCCAACGCCTTGATCATGGTTTTGAAGAGTTCTTTATGGTTGGCCTTGTCGGACATATTGTCTACCGTTAAAAACAGTGACTGGAAGGGTTCGACATTGGCCAGCATTTCATTGGCGACGATGCGCACGTCCGGGCGAATGCTGCGGATGAATTTCAACAGTGCCAAACCGTCCAGCGAACCGATCGGGTGATTGGCGACGATGACCACGCGCCCCTCGGCCGGCACATTGTTGAAAGAACGGTTGTTGACCTGATAAGTGAAGTTATAATGTTCCAGGCTTTTGTCCAGGAAGGCAAAACCGCGCAGGTGCTTGTTCTCTTCGATGAACTGGTTGATTTCGTTTTCGTAGGTGAGCTTTTTCAGAAATTTAATCAGCTGTTTGCCGCCCGGCTTCTGATTGAAATCGGGGTATTTTTCGAGAATGGTTTGTTCGATATTCAGCATAATGGTTTCTTCGTAACTCGTCTTCTTGGATAGCTCGGGGGGCACGTAGGACTCGTCTGGTACGTGCGGCGGTTCTACTCGTCTATTAACTGTATTATTCTGAGTTGTCCAGTTGACGGAGAAGTGACAAATGCGTGAGTTTCAAATGACGGTTGTGTAACAAAAATATGACAATGATTTCCCTGAGTTATTATGATTTGGCCGGCTTATCGGTGATGATTCTGCTGCTCGGCCTGTTGCTGTTACTGAACGGCTTCGAGCAAACGCGCCAGCTTTGGGTGGCGTCCGCACGCATGGTTGTGCAGTTATTGTTTATGGGCGTCTGGTTAAGCTGGGTGTTCAATGCCGACAGTTGGTTGCTGGTGGCATTGGTGTCGGTGATCATGCTGTTGTTTGCCGGTTATGAAATTCTCAAGCGTCAAACGTATCGTTTTCAAGCCAATGGGTTGGCTTCCGGCTCTTTTATGGTGGGGTTATTGTCGTTGTCGATGACCGCTCTGGTGTTGACGATTTTCTCGCTGACGCTGGTGATTCAGCCGCAACCCTGGTACGAAGCGCAATACGCCATTCCGTTGCTGGGGATGATTCTCGGCAACAGCATGACCGCCATCGGCCTCGGCTTGGATACCCTGACCAAAAGCGCCGTGAAACAGAAAGCGCAAATCGAAGCGCAACTGGCCTTGGGCTACACCGCCAAGGAAGCGCTGATGTTCCTGAAAAAGCAAAGCCTGCACACTGCGATGATTCCGGTCATCAATATGCTGGCCGCCGCCGGGATCGTGTCCTTGCCGGGCATGATGACGGGGCAAATCCTCGCCGGCATCGACCCGATGGAAGCGGTCAAATACCAAATCATGATTATGTTTCTGATTACGGTGTCCACCGCCTCGGGGGTGCTGATCGCCTTGTGGCTGGCGCAGAAAAAACTGTTCGACCCACGGATGCGCCTGAATCTGTCACAGTTGGTAAAAAGCTGAAAAATAGAAAAACGCCCAGATCGGCTCTTTGAAACCTGTCGGATTTGACAAGGCGCGTTATAATAACCTTAAAGCGCGCTCAGTCTTTGCCGAGTATTGGTTGAATATTGGCAGAACGTTCGCGCGATTCCGTCACCCAAAACCTCAGGTTGAACCATGTTACAGCACCCGTATCTCGAATTGCCGAAGTCTTTTTTCCAACCCGTCTGGCCGGAGCCGCAGCAAAACGCGCGTCTGGTGGCGGTTAATCGGGCGCTGATGCAGGAAATCGATTGCGATTTGAGTGACGAACAACTGCTTGCACTCACCGCCGGGCAATTGGAGGATGCCAGCTTGGCCGAGTTCGATTTACAACCGCTGGCGCAAAAATACACCGGCCACCAATTTGGTTATTACAATCCGGACTTGGGCGATGGTCGTGGAGTGTTGCTGGGGCGCTGGGAAGACAAAAACGGCCAGGCCTGGGACTTTCACCTGAAAGCGCCGGGCGCACACCTTATTCTCGTCGCGGTGACGGCCGGGCGGTTTTGCGTTCGGTGATTCGCGAATACTTGGCGTCCGAAGCCTTGTACGGGCTGGGCGTGCCCACAACGCGGGCCTTATCCATCGCCACCAGTGACGAACAAGTGCAGCGTGAAACCTTCGAACCGCGCGCCAGCCTGATGCGTGTCACGCCCAGCCACATCCGTTTCGGGCATTTTCAGTGGGCCGCCTCCAAAGGCCCGGCCACCTTTGAATTCCTGACCAATTTTGTGGTGGAACATCATTACCCGGAATTGCAATCGCTGGAAGAACCGCAACGCAGTGCCGCCTTGTTGAAAACCGTTTGCGAGCGCACCGCGGTGCTGATGGCGAAATGGCAAGCGGTGGGCTTCAATCACGGGGTGATGAATTCCGATAACATGTCCATTCTCGGCGAAACTTTCGACTTCGGGCCTTATGCCTTTTTCGACGATTTTCAAATTGAGTACATCTGCAACCATTCCGATTACGAAGGGCGCTACGCTTATAACCAGCAACCGAAAATCGGCGTCACCAATTGCCAACTGCTGGCGCAGGCGTTTGACAAAGTGCTGGACGAAGCTGCGCAAAACGAGGCTCTGGAAGCCTTTGTGGAAACCTATAATCGCCAGTACATCGATGAGATGAATCGTAAAATCGGATTGCAGACCGTGCAACCCGACGATAAAACCTGATTGGTGATTATTGGTGTTGATGGATCAGCATCGGGTGGATTTCAGTTTGTTTTTCCGCCGCTTGGCGAAATGGAACCAACCGGATGAAGGTGAATTGATGACGTTGTTGAACCAACCGGGCGCCTTTGTCGATTGGTTCCAGCGTTACGATGCCCGTTTGAAACAGGAGGGCATTTCCGAGTCGGAACGTCAGCAACGGATTTTGGCCGCCAATCCGGCCATCGTTTTACGGAATTACATTGCACAGGGCATTATCGAAGCCGCCGAAAACGGCGACTATCAACCGTTAGAACAGTGGGTGGAAGCACTGCATTCACCTTTCGAAGAACACCCAGGCCTAGCGGAATTTCAGAAACCGCCAAGCTCGGAACAAAAAGGGCTGCAACTGAGTTGCTCTTCTTAACAAAACAGGCAATAAAACAGGAAATATAAGGATGGCTTATCAAACCTTTACGCCGCGCCATTTAGCGCGCTTCAAATTATGGATGTGGGTGGTGGCGTTGATTGTCGCATCCGGCTTGGTGCTGGCGATTAGCCAACTCTCAAACGGTTTTATCCACACCTTACCCATCTGGGGGCTGTGGGTGTTGCCGGGGCTGCTGTTATTGCGGTATGGCTTTAAACAACATCAGGCGCTGAAAGCCGAAGTGGCGCAAACCTACCAACGTCTGTTGGAAACCGAAGCGTTTCAACCGGCGAACGAAGTGGACTTAGGCTTGGGCCGAAAACTGATTGTAGACGCCGACAACGACAAGATGGTGCTACTGTTTCCTTTGGAAATCCACCGCTTTCAACGAGCGGATATCGTCGATTGGAAAGTTGAACCCAGAAGCGCGCGTAAACACAAAACCAATCGCGTGGAACATGATCTGCATTTGAACTTTGATAGTGGTGAAGCGCTTGAGGTGAAAGGTATTCACCATCGAGACGAAGTGCATCAACAATTCAGTGTGTTGCTTGCAAAATAGTTAGAAACAAACGCTTGAACTAGCGCATCAATATTTTAGCCGTGATGATGGCAGGCTCATTTTCGTAACCTTTTGATGCCAAGTTCGAGATTTCATTTTTATTTTTCGGGTGACCAAAAAACCAGCCTTGATTATGGAACAAGGTTTCTATGTCCAAAGACTTTGACTGATACACTTTACCGGCTGCGAGACCAAGGGTGATTGACGTTTCACGGTTGGCCATATTCATTGAAATCAGGTCTTCTTTTAATTTAGCTAAAACGATTTCTCTATAGTTTTGGCAGGTGAATAACTTGTATTTTCCTTCGGGAATTTCGTGGTTTTGGCAAAGGTCGGCGTATTTGACACCGGAGGAGTCTAAGAAAGACTTTGCTTCCAGTGCCAAAATTGTATTCTGGGTGACATTAAAAGCCAGCAAGTCTATTTCCGGCCTAGGTATTGAATGTTTGCCAATGTCACGCTTTTCTTGTTTGGTTAAATTGACTTTAAAAGATTGCCTAACCCAGTTGCCTTTGTGCTCCAGTAGTGTTTTGAGAATGCCCTCAAAGTAATCCATGGTTGGCTCTCCAGAAATTAACCATTCAACGCATCACTCACAATCGCTTGCGCTTCTTTTAGGATTTCATCCAAATGTGTTTGGCCTTTAAAGCTTTCGGCGTAAATTTTATAGATGTCTTCAGTGCCGGATGGACGGGCGGCGAACCAGCCGTTTTCGGTGGTGATTTTCAGGCCGCCGATGGCCGCACCGTTGCCCGGTGCATGGGTGAGTTTGTCCAGAATCGGTTCACCTGCCAAGGTATCGGCTTTGACCATGTCCGGTGACAGGTTTTTCAAAATCGCTTTCTGTTCACGGTTGGCCGGTGCGTCGATGCGGCTGTACACCGGGTTGCCGAATTGTTCAGTTAGCTCTTGATACAGTTGTCCCGGATCTTTGCCGGTGACGGCGGTGATTTCCGCCGCCAATAAGTTCATGATAATGCCGTCCTTGTCGGTGCTCCAGACGGTGCCGTCCATTTTCAAGAAAGACGCCCCGGCGGATTCTTCGCCACCAAAGGCGTAGTCGCCGGACACCAAACCGTCCACAAACCATTTGAAACCAACCGGCACTTCCGCTAGAGTTTTGCCCAAAGAGGCGACGACGCGGTCAATCATGGAACTGGACACCAGCGTTTTACCGATTTTAACGTCCGCCGACCAGTTTGGGCGGTGGGTCAACAGGTATTGGATGGCGACGGCCAGATAGTGGTTCGGGTTCATCAAGCCGACCGATGGGGTGACAATGCCGTGGCGGTCGGTGTCGGTGTCGTTGCCGAAGGCGATGTCGTAGTCGTCTTTCAGTGCAATCAGGCTGGCCATGGCGTAAGGCGAGGAGCAGTCCATGCGGATTTTGCCGTCTTTATCCACGGTCATGAACGAGAAGGTCGGGTCGACGTGTTTGTTGACGATTTCCAGATTCAGGCCGTAATGGTCGGCGATTGGTTGCCAGTAATCCACCGCCGCGCCGCCGAGTGGGTCGATGCCGAGCTTGAGTCCGGCGTCTTTGATGGCGTTCATATCGACGATTTTGTCGAGGTCTTTGACATACGGCATGATGAGGTCTTCGGCCTTGACGAATTCGGAAGCCATCGCCTCGGCCAGCGGCATACGATTGATGGCTTGCATGTCGGACATGAGGATTTCATTGGCACGGTCTTGAATCACGGAGGTGGCGTCGGTGTCCGCCGGGCCGCCGTTTGGCGGGTTGTATTTGAAGCCGCCGTCTTCCGGTGGATTGTGCGATGGCGTGATGATGACGCCGTCGGCCAAATCGTCGGTGCGGTTTTCGTTGTAGGTGAGAATGGCGTGCGAAATGACCGGCGTCGGCGTGTAACGGCCTTTGCTTGGATAATCACGTTCAGACTGTTGCCGGCAAAGACTTCAATGGCGGTGGCGTGGGCGGCTTCCGACAGGGCGTGGCTGTCCATGCGATGTAGATAGGGCCGGTGATGCCTTGCGTGTCGCGGTATTCGACAATCGCTTGTGAAATGGCGGCGATGTGGTTTTCATTGAAGGCGGTTTTGCTGGCGCTGCCACGGTGGCCGGAGGTGCCGAAGGCGACGGCCTGATCCGGATTGCTGGCATCGGGAATCAGGTTGTAGTAGTCAGTCATCAGTTTGGGAATGTTTCAGAATGGATTGTGGGCGGGTTTTCCGGCGTAGGGAGACAGAGACATAGCGCATCCTTCATAAGTGATTTTGTGCAACGATTGGTTTCATTATAGCCATGCGGTTTGAAAAAATCATGCCGAATCCGCGCCTTTCATAAAGCTGTCAAACAAACCGAAAAACCACCAGGCCTGGCCATTTTGATGACTTTTTGAAATAAATTTTATTTATCACTGGATTTCATGTCAGGAGGGGCTAAAATAGAGAGTGTTATTATGTAACAAAACGTAATGATGAAAATGTAAAGAAGTAACCGACGCGGGCTATTTCGGAACATCTAAGTGAATATTCCAGCAACCTGAAGCGAACCCGTATTTTTTGACGATGAATCAACGAACCCACACAAACACACGGCCGAAGCCATGGCTTCGGCCTTTTCACGCTGACACGATGTCCTGGCGACATCTGTTGCTGGCGTTCGTGTTGCTGTTCGCGCAGACGGCGGCCCTTCTGCACGCCGAGATTCATCCGTTCCATGAACACACGGAAGTGTGTAATGCCTTTGACGGCGTGGAGCACCAAGCCAGTGCCTTCACGCCGAGTTTCGAGCTGCCGCAGACGCCTGTTTACCGGAATGTGTGGCGCCCGGATTCCATCTTGTCGTTTGCCGCGACCTTCGCGGCGGTCTATTTCAGCCGTGCTCCTCCGGCCTTCTCCTGATTGATTCTTTTTATTTAATCCCCCTTAACAATCAGTAAGAGAAATCCTTTTCAGGAGAAAGACATGCTTCGCAAGAAACTCGTGTCTGCGATTCTGTTGGCCAGTGGCGCGTCGGTGAACGTGGCTTGGGCGGAAGACAGCAAGCAGACCCAAACAACCCAATTAGAGAAAATTTCCGTGGAATCGCAATTGAATCCGCCGTTAGAACCGGTGGACATCAGTACCTCCACGACTTTACAACCGTCTAAAGCGGAATGGAGCGCAACGGCAACCGCTTCCCTCGGTGAGGCACTGGACGGCTTGCCGGGCGTGAATACCTTGGAAACTGGCCCGCAGTCCGGTAAGCCGGTGGTGCGTGGCGATACCTCGTTGCGTTTGCCGGTGTTGTCCAACGGTATGGCCATGGAATATCAGGCGGAAGGCACGCGCCATAACCCGAATGTGGACCCGGCTTTGACGGAGCGTTTGGAAGTGATTCGCGGTCCGCAAGGCCTGAAGTATTCCAGTCAGGCGGTGAAGTCGGCGGTGAATGTCGTCGGCCCGCAAATCGATTATGCCGGGCCGGGTGAAACCAAAGCGTCCGGTGAATTGATGGGCGAGGTGAATTCCAATAATAACGAAACCATGATTGGCGCCAAGGCCAAACTGTCTTCCAATGGCTTCGGTCTGGTCGGGGCGTGACCAAACGTCGCGGCAACGACTTTGTGACGCCGGACGCCCGGAAGCGGGCGATGTGGCACCGGGCGATCCGCCAGGCACCAAGCCGTTGGTCACCGGCACTACGCCTTACACCAACTTTGAAGGCGAGTCGGCTGTCATTGGCGCGGGTTACCGCGGCGATTGGGGTGAAGTGGAATTGCGTCACAATTATTGGCAATCCAAACAAAACTATCTGGGCGTGGAAGCGGCACCGGGTGAATATGAGTTGATTCCGTCCGCCGGGCAAAATCTGACCAATTCCGAAACCCAATTAAAAGCCGAGTTTTTCGCCGGTGATTGGGTCATCAAACCGAAATACGCCCATACTCGTAACCAGCGTCAGGCGATGCACGAAGTGACGTATGAGGACATGGACGATTACAAGGATGACGAGGAATATCTCGATATCGTTGTTCACCGCGATGATTATCAATTGGCGGTGGAACATCCGGAGTTCTTCGGATGGCAAGGTGAATTCGGTGTCAGCGGTTACACCAAAGACCAGGATTTGCGTTCCGGTCATTTGACGCCGAGCGCGACAGAAGACGGTGCCGGCCTCTTTATGGTGGAAAAACAATCTTTCGGTCCTTGGGACGTGGAATTGGGTGCGCGTTACGACAGTCAGCACGTCAAAGCGCCGTTAAGCTCTGAAAATGCCCATTTCTGGGATGAAACCGGGGTGTATAACAGCTCGAACAATTCGCGCGACTTCTCGGACTGGTCCGGCGCTTTGGGCGTGGCGTATCATTATACGTCCAACTGGACCTTCACCGGGAACTTGGGACGCAGCTTCCGCGCGCCGTCCATTTTTGAACTCTATGCGTCCGGCGCGCACGGCGGGGTGCAAGCCTATCAACTGGGTAACCCGGACTTGAAAGCGGAAACCTCTATTAACACCGAATTGGCGGCGACCTGGCAGTCGGAAAATCTACACTCGACGTTGTCGGTGTATTCCAACTGGGTGGATAATTATATCGTGTTGGAAAATACCGAGACCGAAGAGTATTGCGACCATGACGCAATTGCCAACCAACGCAGAACTTGAATTATCCGTATCGTCTGATGATCAATTCACAAACGAATGCCTTGATTCAAGGGATTGAATGGTCGGCGACCTATCGCATGACGCCGCAATTGCAATGGCAAGCTACGGCGGAAATCATGCAAGGGCGCGATACCAAGAACAATCGCGATCTGCCGTTGATGCCGGCGAACAATGCGACCTTGGGCGCGCAGTATACGTTTGGCAGCGGCCAGTATCTGGCGAAACCGTATGTCGGCCTGGGCACCAAGTATGTGGCCGAGAAGGATTCGGCCGGGCCTTACGAGCCGTTCAGCCAGTTCGACAGCACGCCATTCGGGACGGCGTCCACCAAAGATTACTGGTTGTGGAATCTGGAAGCGGGTACCGGGTTCAAATTCGGCAAGCAACGCCTGTACCTGGATTTGACCGTGCAGAACTTGATGGATGTGCAGTATCGTGACTTCCTCGATACCTATAAAGGGTATGCGCAGGGCATGGGACGTAACTTCCAGTTGCACGCGCGTTTGCCGTTCAAAAGCTGATGTTTGAACCGTCGCGATTTAAGTCGGCGGTCGGTATCAACGAGATATAAAAAACCGCCACACCCTAAAGAGTATAAAGGCCTGGCGGTTTTTTCGTTTCTGGGGGCGAGAACGCTTTAGAAGTGTTCGCGCGGATTGAACGGCATTTTCGTGGCCATGTCTTCGTAAAAGGCTTTGGCGTCGTCGCTGTCGGCCGGTGGTGTGTGGATTTGTACCACGATGAACTGATTACCGGCTTTATCGTCTTTGCCGAGGCCGCGGCCTTTGATGCGCAGTTTCGAACCGGATTGAGTGCTGGCCGGAATGTTCATATTGACCTTGCCTTTCAGGGTCGGGATTTCGACCTTGGTGCCCAGCGCCGCTTCCCACGGTGTCAGCGGCAGGTTGAGGATGATGTCGTCGCCATCCACTTTGTAAAGCGGGTGGTTTTGCAGATCCACTTCCAGATACAGGTCGCCGTTCGGACCGCCGCCGAAACCGGGCGCGCCCTGACCGCTCAAGCGAATGCGCGAACCTTGCTTGACCCCGGCCGGAATCTTCACCTTCAACTGTTTCGGCTGGTGCGATACCTGTCCGAACTGGTTGGGGTTCGGCATTTGCAGGTTCAGCGATTTGGCGGCGCATTGACGCTTCTTCCAATGTGACCAACACCTTGACGATTTGGTCGTCGCCTTTTTGTTGGAAGCCTTGGCCCTGATGTCCGAAACCGCCTTGCCCGCCGAACCCGCCGCCGAACATGGATTCAAAAAAGTCGCTGAAGCCTCCGGCCTGACCACCGGCACCGCCAAACCCGCCGCCGAACATGCTTTCAAAGTCCGGTGGGGGTTGGAAGTTCTGGCCATTATGGTAGTTGGGGCCGAGTTGGTCGTACATTTGACGTTTTTCGGTGTCGCTCAATACTTCGTAGGCTTCATTGATTTCCTTGAATTTGGTTTCGTCCCCGCTCGGTTTGTCGGGGTGATGTTTGGCGGCCAGTTTGCGGTAGGCTTTTTTAATCTCCGCTTCCGAGGCACTGCGTTCCACACCTAAGATTTCGTAGTAATCTTTATATTCCATTGTTTTTCCTGAAAATTTAAGCTAACTAGCTTATGGGGATGGATAGCCAAGGGTTTTCAAGGGCTGTCATCGATTTCGTATTCATTTAGTCTTTTAGGGGTATTCACCGGAAGGATTGAGATATTTCAATTTTAACGGAAATTATGCCTTTGGGGCTTGAACACTAAGTGAAATTGACTATTATTAAAGTTTGCCTTTGAAATTCCACGCAATCAAAGTATTTATCAAGGTTCCCGCATGTTTTACGGTGTCACAGCACAAGAAGACGACATTATTTCGACGGCCATTTCGACCCCTTTTAGTTTCCATAATGGGGAGGAAGTGTTGAAAGGGCGTAGCCTCAGTCGCGAAGGCTTAGGGGTGCATTGCCCGAACCAGGGCGCGAAAGCCTTTCATTTCAATCGTCGGCAAAAACTGAAAGATTGCCATATTCAAATCGACGGGTTGACCATTTATTTCTGTCAATTGCAGGTTGTGGAGTTGAAAGAACTCAACGGCGAGTACATTTACGGCTTGCGGATTCTCAGTATTTTGCCGCAAGAGCAGGAAAAACTGGATACCGTTTACGAGAGCAAACTGTGCGAGTTGGACGACGACTGCAACAAGTGGACCGCCATTTCTTCTTCCTGAGACAGGCTTAAACGGTTTTTACACTTCCTTTCAAGCCGCCCAATCGGGCGACGTTTCTAAAACGAATATTTTATTTCACTGTGAGTGGCATGGCATCGAATTGCACGCCGCTCCAGCCGGTTTTCATAAAATTGCGGATATTGCCGTGGTCTTGCCCGTCCCGGGTTTTGCAGGACATCCTGCGTTATAAAAATCACCGAAAGCATTGAGAGTGGCTTGTTCGCTCAGACCGTTTAATTTGGCGAAAGCGAAAATTTTGCAGGAGCCGTTGTTGGTGTCGGCCTCGTTGACTTGTTCGCCGTTTTGAAAGCGGGTCGGGGTGAAATCGTAATGGCTGTCGATGGTTTGCATCACGGTTTTGAAATCGACCGGTTGTTGCTTGAGTTCGGCGGTTAAGGCATCCAGTGTCATGATCGCTCCTTTGATGTTTGGAAATCAGGTAGTTTCGTTGGCGACGTATTTTATCAAAGGCATGCTTCTTGACGGTGGGTTTTTCCACCAAAGCCGCGTTCTGGCCACTTTTTTGAAAGGATTTTCCGGTGGTGAATTTAAAATTAGGCAAGATAACGTCTTGAAAAAATGGCAAAATATGGGGCATTAAATTGATTGTCAAAGCATTAACAAGGAAGCACAGATTCAATGAAAAGACGTGATTTTATCGGCGCGATTGCCGGTGCGACAGCCACCACGGCCATGACCGCTTGTGGACAGAAAGACGAACCGAAAACGGCGGCGATGCAACCGATGGAAACCGTGGAATGGAAAATGGTCACCACCTGGCCGAAAAACTTCCCAGGCCTGGCACCGGTGCTAACCGAGTGGCGGAACTGATTAATGAGATGTCCGGCGGTCGCCTTCACGTTAAGGTCTATGGGGCCGGTGAAATGGTTGGCGCTTTTGAGGTGTTTGATGCGGTGTCACGCGGTAATGCACAGCTGGGGCACGCCGGTGCCTATTACTGGAAAGGCAAGGTTCCAGCCTCGGTGTTTTTCTCGTCGGTGCCGTTCGGTTTGACGCCGGATGAAATGAACGCCTGGCTGTATTACGGCGACGGTTTAACATTGTGGGAAGAAGCTTACAAACCGTTTGGTTTGATTCCCAACCCGGCGGGGAACTCCGGCACCCAGATGGGCGGTTGGTTCAATAAGGAAATCAATTCCGTGGCCGATTTGAAAGGTTTGAAAATGCGCATGCCCGGTTTGGGCGGCGAAGTGCTCAAGAAAGCCGGTGGCGTGCCGGTATCCTTGCCGGGCGGGGATATTTTCCCATCGATGGAATCCGGCGCCTTGGATGCGACCGAGTGGGTGGGGCCTTATAACGATTTGGCGTTCGGTATTTACCGCGCAGCGAAATATTATTACACGCCGGGTTGGCACGAGCCGGGCACGACCATGGAATGCATGATTAACGAAGAAGCGTTTAAGGCGTTACCGGCGGATTTGCAGAGCATTGTGCGGAATGCCATGAAAGTGGCGAACCTGGAAATGTTGTCGGAATACATGGCACGTAACCAACAGGCATTGCAGACCTTGGTTGAGAAGCACAATGTGGAACTGCGTTACTTCCCGGATTCGGTCTTGAAAGAGTTGAAAAAACTTTCGGCCGAAGTCATTGAAGAGGAAGCGGCGAAAGATCCATTGTCCACGAAAGTCTGGGCATCGCAAAAAGCCTTTAAAGAGCAGGTATCCAAATGGACCAATGTTTCGGAATTGGCATTCCTGAACGCACGCAACCTGTAAACAACACTTTTGGAAATGACCAGGCCTGGTCATTTCCGGCTTTTCTTTCACGCATTTCGCGTTATCCATTTTCCCAATCTTTAAGAAACCGTTGAACATGATGATGATGTCATGGTTTCTGTTTGCATCTTGAAAATTAATAAGTAAACTCTAATATTAATAATTATTATGTATGCATAATGATTGCTTATTTAAAGTGGGTTAACAGGAGATTTAAAGATGAAAAACGTATTCCTTGTCGGTGCAATTTCAGCAAGTCTGTTTGGTGCTCAAGCGGCGATGGCCGAAGATACTTGGTCTTTTGACGGAAGTGAAGCCGTGATTGAAAAGCTGGCCGAAAAACAGCAGGCACAAGCCGCTTCAAAAGTGGTGTTTGCGGAAGTTTACCAAAACCAGATGTTGTGTTGGTCCTGGGACGCGTGTGTGGATAAAAACCGCGTTTACGGGCGTAAATACGACACCTACAGTTTCCAATAATTTGATTTTATTGTCCTGCCGGTTCGGCAGGACACGCGGGTTAGCCCGTTTTCAAAAGTGCGTTCGGCATTCGTGCATCTGCCTTTTATTGCTCTCCAAGCACCTGCCCGGCCCTGACTCAGAGCCGGGTTTTTTATATGTGATGTTATTTTACAGCCGTCGGAAAAACGGTAAACTGAAGGCCGTTAAACAGGAGAAAACCCATGTTCAAGAAAACTGCAGTGGCATTATTGGGGGCGAGCTTATTGTCAGGCTGCGCCACGATTAAGTTGGGGCCGAGTTACGACGAGCCTTTAAAAGAGCAGGTTGTCGCCAAAGTGGATGATTCGGACGGCAAAGTGCTGATGATTCCGGTGGAAGGCACCATTTCCAACGAACCGTCGAGAGGTTTTCTAGACAGCTCGCCCGGTCTGCTCGATAAGGTGATGATGCAATTGCGTCGGGCCGAGAAGGACGACGACATCAAAGCCGTGCTGTTGAAAGTCAATTCGCCAGGCGGTGGTGTGACCACCAGTGATATTTTTTACCATGAGCTGAAGTCTTTCAAAAAACGCACCGGTAAAACGCTGTATGTACAAATGATGGATGTGGGGGCTTCAGGTGCCTATTACTTGTCGTTGGCATCGGATCATATTCAGGTGCATCCAACGTCTTTGACCGGTTCGGTCGGGGTGATTACCATTCTGCCGAATGTGGTCGGTCTGTCCGACAAAATCGGTGTGGAGGTGAAAACCTACAAAACCGGTTCGAATAAAGACACGGGTTCGCCGTTCCGACGCATGACGCCGGAAGACGATGCTTATCTGCAAGGGTTGATTGATGAAATGGCGAATCGTTTTACGGTTTGGTGAAAACCGAGCGAGGTTTGACCGATCAGCAAATGGCGGCCATTAAAACCGCTAAGGTTTACTTGGGCAAGGATGCGGTCAAAGCGGGTTTGGTCGATTCGGTCGGCTATTTGTCCGGCGCCTCCAAGCAGGCTTGCCAAATGGCGGGAGCCAAACGCTGTGATCTGGTGACTTACCGGTTTGATAATAATGTCAATGCCAATACTTATTCGCCGAATATGATGACGAATGGTGCGGCGCCGGAAATGAGTCTGATTCGAAGCAATTTATTGACGCCTTTGACTGAATTGCGGCCCGGGTCTTATTACTTGTATCTGGAATGATTCTTCCGAAAGGATACCGTCAGAAATAAAAAAGGCCGACAATTGTCGGCCTTTTTGATGGCGTGAAGCGTGAATCGAGTTTTAGAACTCGCCCCATTCATCCTCTTCTGACGGTGCCGGGGAAGGTTTGTTCGGGCTTCGAACCGGCTCCGGTTGTGTCGCTTTCGGCTTGTCGGCCGGTTTGGCGTCGGCTTTTTTCGGGGCCGGCAGTGCGGCTTTTCGGTTAGAAGCTTTGTCAGAAGCTTTTGGGGCCGCAATTTGGGCCGTTTTACCGGTTTTAAAGAACGACATGTCTCTGGCCAGAATATCGGATTGTTCACTCATGCTTTCCGCGGCGGCTGAGGTTTCCTCTACCAATGCCGCATTCTGCTGCGTGACTTCGTCAATTTGGCTGATGGCGCGATGCACCTGCTCAATGCCTTCCATCTGTTGAACCGATGCTTGGGCGATTTGCTCAATCATCTGGGCCACTTCGTCCACCGACTGGTTGATGGTGCTCAACACTTCACCGGACTCGGAGGCCAGTTTGGTTCCTTGATCGATGCGGGTGACGCTTTCGTTAATCAGGTTGGTGATGTCTTTGGCTGGCATCGGCCGATTTTGTGCCAAGGCACGCACTTCACCGGCGACGACCGCAAAGCCACGACCGTGCTCCCCGGCACGTGCCGCTTCCACAGCCGCGTTCAGCGCCAGTAAGTTGGTTTGGAACGCAATGCCGTCAATCAAGGTAACGATTTCCGAAATTTTATGGCTGGATTCCTGAATGGCGTTCATGGCCAGGATGGTTTCCTGCATGACTTTGGAACCTTCGGTCGATTTTTGTTGCACTTGGTGGGCGACATCCGTCGCCTGCTTGGCGTGCTCGGTGTTGTTTTGAACCGCCGAGTTCATTTCTTCCATGGTGGAAGACGTTTCTTCCAGTGCCGCCGCCTGTTCCTGAACACGCTGACTCAAGTCCATGGAACCTTGTGACACCTCCGAAGACGCCGTGCTGACCACGTTGGTGGCGTTGACCGCTTTCGAAACCACTTCGGTCAGTTTGGCCGCGGAGGTGTTGACCGCGTCTTTCAGGGTTTTCAACTCACCGTGGTAATCGGCGGTGATGTTGTGGGTCAGGTCGCCCTCGGACTGGGAAACCACCACTCGGGTCACGTCCTGGATGGCGTTTTCCAACGCTTCCATTGAAACGTTGATGCCGTCTTTCAATCTCAACAGGTCGCCCTTGGCCTCCACGTTGACGCGATGTTCGAACTGACCTTGTTGCATGGCATCCATCACGGAGATAATGCCGCTGATGGTTTGGTTCAAGGCTTCCATTGTTGCGCTGACGTTATTGACCATTTTCAGGAAGTCGCCTTCGACTTTGACGTTCATGGAGATGTCGAAATTTCCGTCATTCATGGATTGCATGACCTGGCCCAGCTCGCGCATGGTTTCATCGACCGAGTCGGCGGAGTTGTTGATGCCTTCTTTCAGGGTGTTCAGATCGCCCGTTCAAGTCCATTTCCACGCGTTGGTTGAATTGGCCTTTCGCGATGGCGGTGACGACCTTGTTGGCTTCGTTGATAGCACCTTGCATATTGGATAGCAATTGGTTGACTGAATGCCCCATGGCACCGATTTCATCCTGACGGCTTTCATTCGCGCGAATCGAGAAATCGCCGGTGTCGCTGACTTTGGCCAGATTCTGCTGAATGCTGTTCAAACCGTTGGCAATGGTGCGTGGAATGAAAATCGCGACCAGTGTCGATAACACGGCGATGATAATGGAAATCACAATCAAGGTGTTGATGATGTTTTCATTCAAGCTTGTACCATCGGTCCGATGCGTTCCTGCTCTTTACGGATGGAGGATTTAATGTCGTCACTCCAGGCGGCGATTTGTGGCCCGATGACCGCCAACTGGGTATCATAGATTTCATTACGTGAGGTGATGGTTTCGTTCAACGCTTTGACGCCATTGGTATAGGCTTCGGTCAAGGCGAATAACTGGTTCAATTGATCAATACGCACCGGGTTTTGAATGCTTTGCTGCAACGCATGCATGTCTCGGTCCAAGTTCGCGAATTCCGACAGAACGCGGTCCATGTCTTCTTTGAGGTTGGCTTCAATGAATTTGACGGTGTAGATGCGTGCCAGAAGTAAGGTTCTCAAACCTTCCGCGGCAGTAAACGCGGCTTCCGTATCGCCATCATCGCGTGCGCTGCGTTGCACGCTGGTCAGAAGCTGCTCCATTTTCGGGCCGTTGGCATTGAGGGTGTTGAAAACAATTTCATTACGTTGGGCGACCAATGCCTGGATTTCCGAAAACCCTTTGTAGTATTGATTGAGTCCGCTTTCAATCTGATCAACCAGCTTGGCACGGGTCGGGTTTTGCATTTGGGTTTGTGCTTGCTGGATGACCTGTTCAGTCCGGTCGTAATATTCTTGGAAACGCTTGGCTTTGTTGTCGGCCGGGCGCGCCATGTAATCCAGTACGTTCAAGCGTACCATCAGCATATTGGCTTGCACATCATTGGCGACGATGGCATCAATGGCCATTTCGCGGTAGTCCTTGAAGCCGTCGGCGGATTTATTGATTTGGACGATACTGAAAATCGACATCCCGATGACCAGAACGGTCAGTAGAATGAAACTGCCAAGCAATTTGGCGCGGATGGTTTTGAACATGACCGTTGTTCCTCTTTTTCGTTATTTTCTCCTTAAGTTTACTATGGTTTCAGGACGACAACAAAGGTTATTTGATGCACCTGCATAGACAAATGTTTATGTTTAACATTAATGAAAATGATTTAAAATCAATAAGTTGGTGTATGTGCGTACGGAAGTGAAAACAGGCATCAAAGAAGTGGATGCCCGTTGTTTGGAAATGAGGAGAGAAAACCCCTTTTAAAATAAAGGGTTAATGTTTTTGCGGGGTTTTAGACGGCGTTTGGCGCTGTGGGCAACGTCTTTGATGCGTGCAATTTTTAATTGTTGACCGCAGACCCATGCTTTTTCAAATCATTGAAAATATCTTTCGGCATTTCAGTGGGCAGGTCTACCAAACTGTAGGAGTCTTCGATGTTGAGCTTTTGGATATGCTCCCCGTCCAAACCGGCTTCATTGGCAATGCAACCGATGATATTGCCCGGCTTGACGCCATGCTGACGGCCGACTTCGATACGGAAACGATCCATGCCTTCGTTCGGCGGTGTTTGGCGACGTCCGCGCGGGTTGCGTTCGCCTTTTTCACGACGATTTGGTCGGTCGTTTCGGTCGGAAAATTCGGCTTTTTTAATGGGCTTTTCGTCCAAAAAGAAAGGTACGTCGCCTTGCAGTAATTTGGCCAGGCCTGCGGCGATTTCGATGGCGGGAATGTTGTTCTCGCTTTCGATGCTTCCACCATTTTCTGATAGAAGTCCAAATCGTTGGACTGAGCCGAATCGACGATTTTGTCTTTAAAACGCACGATGCGGGTATCGTTGATTTCCTGGGCGGTCGGCAGTTCCATTTGTGGAATTTTCTTTTGGTGGACGCTTCAATGGAACGTAACAGGCGGCGTTCACGCGGTGCCACAAACAGAATCGCGGTACCGCTACGACCGGCTCGACCCGTTCGACCGATACGGTGAACGTAGGATTCGTTGTCGTAAGGAATGTCGTAGTTGATGACGTGGCTGATGCGTTCCACATCCAATCCGCGCGCCACAACGTCGGTGGCAATCAAAATGTCCAGTTTGCCGGATTTCAATTGATCGACGATGCGTTCCCGTTGGTTTTGAGCGATGTCTCCGTTCAAGGCCGCCGCGGCATAACCGCGGGCTTCCAATTTTTCAGCCAGCTCGACTGTGGCGGTTTTGGTGCGCACGAAGATAATGATGCCGTCGAAGGTTTCGGCTTCCAGGATGCGAGTCAAAGCGTCCAATTTGTGTAGACCGCTGACCAGCCAGTACTTTTGGTCAATGGTGGAGGCCGTTGAACTTTTTTGCTTGATAATGACTTCGGTCGGGTCTTTTAAATAAGTGTTGGCAATGCGATGCACTTCTTTCGGCATGGTGGCGGAAAACAGTGCGATTTGACGTGAATCCGGCGTGTGTTTCAAAATCCATTCAACGTCGTCGATAAAGCCCATGCGCAGCATTTCGTCGGCTTCGTCCAGCACCATAGCGCTTAATTCATCCAGCTTGAGGGTGCCTTTTTTAATGTGGTCCATGACGCGACCCGGTGTGCCCACCACCACGTGGACGCCGCGTTTCAAGGCGCGAATTTGCGTGCCGTATTCCGACCCGCCGTAAATCGGCAGAACGTGCAGGCCTTTGATCCCGCGCGAGAAGGTTTGGAAGGCTTCGGCCACCTGAATGGCCAGTTCGCGTGTCGGCGCCAGCACCAGCACTTGCGGTGATTTCTGTTTCAAATCGATATTCGACAGAATCGGCAAAGCGAAAGCGGCGGTTTTACCAGTACCGGTTTGGGCCATGCCCAGAATGTCGCCGCCTTTCAGCAGCACCGGAATGGCTTGTGCCTGAATCGGTGATGGGGTTTCGTAACCAATTTCGGTCAGGGTTTTTAAAATGGGCGCAGAGAGCCCTAGATCGGCAAATTTGATCTCGGTATTCATGAGGTTTCCTTTTTCATGGTGGCGACTTTGTGTTTGTTCTCGGGCAAAGTCGGAATCAATGCCACCCTGTTTGCAATCTCAGTTGCGAATCCCCAGTAGATGAGATGTGACTTGAAGCGGACATCTCAAAATGAATAACGATCAGGCAGGCATATCAAAGTATCGGAATCCGGATGTTTATCGTTAAGATTCCAAAGAAGCGGGCATTCTACCTTAAATGGAAATAAATATCTGTTTTTATTTGGGTTGTGGGTGAAAAATGCGGTGAAAAGTCGTAAATAGCCAGGCCTGGTGACAATTCGGTGAAGTTCAGTCAGGTTGTTTGGTTTTAAGCGGTTTTGTTGTTGGCTTGGGGTTTGACGAAGGCTTTTTCGAAGTCGGCGGCGGGCAGCGGTTTGCCGTAAAAGTAGCCTTGTTGAAGAATGTCCGGGTGGAGGGTGTTCAGATAATCGGCCTGTTGTTGGGTTTCGACCCCTTCGGCGACGATCTTGAGTTGTTTGCTGGCGGCCAGTTGAATAATGGAGGTGATAATGGCTTCGTCGTCGATGTTGCCGGGCACGTCGCGAATGAAGCTTTTGTCGATTTTCAATTCGTGCAATGGCAGTTTTTGCAAGTAGCTCAAGGATGAGTAGCCGGTGCCGAAATCGTCAATCGACACTTCAAACCGAGACTGACCAGGTGTTGGATTTTCTGCAGGGCGAGCTTGGCGTTTTTAATGAGGACGCCTTCGGTCAATTCCAGTGTGATGTTGTGCGGATTGACTGGGTGAATTTAATGAGGCCGATAATCATCTCGATAAAGCTTTGTTCGTGGAATTGCACCGGACTGACGTTAATGGCAATGCGGATATCGCAATATTTGGTGTTCCAGGCGCGGGCTTGCAAAAATGCTTTGTGCAACACCCAAAGGCCGATTTTGATGATTTGTCGGCCTTCTTCGGCCACCGGAATAAACTTGGCCGGCGAGACGAGGCCAAGCGTCGGGTGGAACCAGCGCAATAGGGTTTCGGCGGAGACGACCCGCCCTTCGCGATTGACTTGCGGCTGGAAGTACATTTGAAACTCGTCGTCCAGTTCGGAATGGTTGAGTGCTTCGATCAGCTCCAAACGGCGCTTGGCGCGTTGCATTAAGGTGTCTTCAAACAAATACGCCTGATTGCCGCCCAGTTTCTTGGCTTCGTACATCGCCATATTGGTGTGGCGGGTCAATTGATCGCTGTCGTATTGCACGGCATCTTTTAAAGCGAAGGGGCAGAGGCCGATACTGGCGGAGGTGTGTACCGAGCCGTCTTCCAGTTTGTAGCGGTCATCGACTAAATCCAATAAGGATTCGGTGTAGCGGGCGATGTCCTGCTTCGACAGGTCTTCGTCCTGCATTTGGCTCGGGTAGAGTACCGAGAAGTTGCCGCCGCCCATACGGGCCAGTGTGGCCTGTTCCGGTAACGTCTGTTTGAGTTTGTTGGCCACCTGTTGAAGCAGTTCGTCGCCGGTGTCATGACCGAAAGTGTCGTTGATGGATTTGAAACCGTCGAGGCTGATAAGGTACAGCGCATGGTAGGGCGTTTCCGAATCGGTTTGTTGCAGCAGGCGTTCAATGCGGTCGTGCAGTAAAGTCTGGTTCGGCAAGCCGGTCAGTTTGTCGAAATAGGCCAACTGCTGGATTTCGGTTTGTGCCGCGCGGATGTCGGTAGTGTCTTGCAACAGACCGACGAAATGTTCGATGTTCTGCTCCGCATCGAGAATCATCGACAGGCTGAGCACAGCGAAGAAAACATTTTCTTCGGAGGCGTGTACTTGCACTTCGCCGGTCCAGAAATGTTCTTTCAACAGCGCGGAAATGACTTTCTCGAACGGCACTTTGAACGACACCTGTTGGCGCAACCAGTCGATGTAGGTCATGCGGCTCAGTTCGGCTTGCGTCAATCCGGTGTAGCCGGAGAAGGCCTGGTTCGGATGCTGGATATAGCCTTGCGCATTGGTGACAAATTGACCCGCGTAGCTGGCCTCCATCAGTTTGCGTTGTGCCGTGACTTGGGTGTGTAATGTTTGGTCGGAGACAATCAACAGTATGTGCGGCGTGGTGTGGAGGTCAATCCAATAGGCTTGCAAGCGAACCGGAATCGATACCTTGGATTGCGGGCTTTTCAACCAGACCTGCTGGTGGGGGATTCGATGTTCTGGTGCAGTTGTTTCAACCAATCTTTCAACTCGAACCGGTGGCGTGGTGCTTCTGGGTGAAGAGTGCGACGTCTTTAAAGAAGTCTTCGGACGACTCCAGTTGCGGGTAATAATGCAGGAAGGTTTGGTTGAAGAGAATCGGATTGGCGTCGGCGGTGAAGAGAATAACCCCCTGCTCGAAACGATTGATGATTTCGAGTGTCTGCTGGTGAGAAAGTTTTAAGGCTTTTAAATGCCTTTCTTCGAGTTCAGCGGCCTGCATTCGATTCGACTGTCATTCCCATAAATGTGCAACAAATGTGATTGGGTCTCAATATCATTAATCATAGCGTATTTTGACCCAAGCCAAGAATCTTTTTTTAGTCTTGATAAATCATGCTTGGCAACCAAGTGGCCAACTCCGGCCAAACCGCCAGCATCACCAGCACCGAGAGCTGAATCAGAATGTATGGCAACACCCCTTTATAGATGTCGACGGTCGCCACCGACGGCGGGGTGACGCCCCGCAAATAAAAGAGTGCGAACCCGAACGGCGGGGTCAGGAAGGCGGTTTGCAGGTTGATGGCGATCATAATGCCCAGCCAGATCGGGTCGACCCCCATCATGAACAGAATCGGCGCCACCACCGGCACGATGATGTAAGTGATTTCGATGAAATCGAGGAAGAAACCGATAATGAACATTAGCACCATCACCATCAGCACGGCGGTGAAGACGCCGCCCGGCAGGTTGGTGAGGAAGTCGTGCATCAAATCATCGCCGCCCAGTCCTCGGAAAGTCAGTGAGAAGAAGGCTGCGCCGATGAAAATCAGGAAAATCATGCTGGATACCTGCAGGGTGCCACGCATGACTTCTTGCAGGCGTTGCAGGTTCAAACGTTTTTTGGCGGCGGCCAGCAGCATCGCGCCCAAGGCACCGAGAGAAGCGGCTTCGGTCGGGGTGGAAAAGCCGCCGAGAATCGAGCCCAGTACCAACACAATCAGCGCCAGCGGCGGAATCAAACTGGTAATGACGCGTTTGCCCAGGCCTGGTGGAATCGTGGCATTCGCATCGGCCGGTACCGTGTGCGGGCGGAACACCGCCATGGCGAACACATACGCCATGTACAGCACCACCAACAGCATGCCCGGGAAAAGCGCGCCCACAAACAGATCGCCGACCGATAGGGTTTCCGGCGAGAAGATGCCTTGTTCCAGTTGCGCCTGTTGATAAGCCGAGGACAAAACGTCTCCCAACAGAATCAAAATGATGGACGGCGGAATAATCTGCCCCAACGTGCCAGCGGCGCAGATGGTGCCGGTGGCGAGTTTCGGGCAATAACCCTGTTTGAGCATGGTCGGCAAGGCCAGTAAGCCCATGGTGACGACGGTGGCACCGACGATGCCGGTGCTGGCCGCCAAAAGCGCGCCGACCAGGATGACCGACAGCCCCAGTCCGCCGCGGAAACCGCGCATGACTTCGTCCATGGTGCCGAGCAGTTGTTCAGCCAGTTTGGATTTTTCCAGCATAATGCCCATGAACACGAACAACGGCACCGCCGTCAGCGTCGGGTTGGTCATGATGCCGAAAATGCGGTTGGGGATGCTTTGCAAAAAGGCCAGGTCAAACAGCCGAACTGGACGGCGACCAAAGCGAAAATCAACGAGACGCCGGAAAGCGTCAAGGCCACCGGAAAGCCCATCATCAGGGCGATGAAAATCAGAGCGAATAACAGCAGTGCGAGGAATTCCATTACAGTTTCTCCTCGTGTTCCGGCTCACGGTGCTGAAACCAGTCGATGACCGCTGGTTGCTGGTGTTGGAACAGCTTTAAGTACGCTTCAACGGCATTGGCGAGAATCTGTAACGCCATCAAGGAGGCCATGATTAAAATGAAACTTTTCAGAACGTACAGGAATGGCAGGCCACCGGCTTCGGAGGAACCTTCCAAAATGGCCCAGCTCCCAGTGACGTAATCCCAACTGACCCAGAAAATAAAGACCATGGATGCAACGCCAATATCAGGCTGCCAATCAAATTCACCCAGGCCTGGCGGGTTTCGCTCATACGGGTGTAGAACACATCCACCCGCACGTGACCGCCTTGCTGCAAGGTGTAAGCCATGCCCATCATGAAAAAGATGGCGTGGTTATAAAGAATGGTTTCTTGCAGGGCGATGGAGCCGCTGTTGAAGCCATAACGGTACAACACCACGAAAGCGGACAGGAGCACTAATGTCAGCGCCAGCCAGGCAAAGGCGTGTCCGATGGTTTGTTGCAGTTGGTTTTGTCGTTGAATAAAGCGCACCAGTGTGGCGGGCAGGGAGCTTGAAGCCGGTAAGTCTGTCATGTCGAACTCATGGGTTCTTGAAGAAAATCAAAAAACAACCGGCCCGGTCAGCGTTGAAGAAGGGCGCTAGTTGGTTCATTTATAAGCAAATTCGGGCTATTCTACCCCAAAGGCGGTAAAAGGCGCAATTCTCGAATGGAAAAAGCCGGGGAAATGTTAAGGGTAGAGCGGGAAAGAAAAAAGCAACGGAGGTTTGAATTACGATGCCTCACTCCGTTGCTGGAGGAAACTATTGGATTTTCAAATAGGCAAATCCTTCGCTTTGCAGGATGGCGATTTCGCAACACCGGACGGCGTCAATTCAATGCCCGAATACACTTTTGACGGATCGAGCCGACTTCGCCACGGGTTTATCACACAAATGCACCTTGACATTGCGAACGTCCATTAAGGATTGCAGGCGGCCTTTCAATTCGGCACGGCGTTCCTTCAATGGTTTGCCGGCTTCATAAGGCGTGCCTTTTAAATCGTCGTCGGTGGTGAAGCGCAGACCGTAACCGACAAACACCAAATGAATTTCCGGCTCCATCAATTCGGATTCGTAATAGTTGATGATGTTGTTGATGGAGGTCAGGGTAGCGGAATAACGTGTCGGGTCTTTGAAGTCGACATGGTAAACCACCTTGGCACCGTCGTCCGCGGCCTGGGAAACCGGACTGAAGGCCAAAGCGACGCTGGCCGCCGTCACAAACAGGAATTGCATCAAGCGTTGGGGAAGATGGAAAATCGTTTTCATGGCGTGCTCCGTAACCGTTGTTGTCTTCTTTGTTAAAACTGTGTCTTGCCAGCCTAGTGATTTCGGGGACAAAAGTCCAGTCATGTCCGGCCGTGAAAACGGAGTTCTAAAGGCGATAAACCGCCAGGCCTGGCGATTTATCGCCTTGGTTGAGATTGTGAAACCAATGTGGATTTTGTCCCTATTTTAAAAACGGTTGTTGCGAAAGTCGTCGAACGCCTGTTGCAGTTCCGCTTGGGTATTCATCACAAAAGGCCCGCCGCGGGCAATCGGTTCTTCCAACGGTTGGGCGGAAATCAGCAAAAACCGCGCGGGTTTGTCGTTTGCACGCAGTTGCACCCGGTCGCCGTTCGACAGCACGGCCAATTGACCCTGGCTGACCGCCGCCTCTTTGTCGCCGATATAGACCCGGCCTTCGATCAGGTAAATGAAGCTGTGACTGCCGCTTTCCAGTGCCTGAACAAATTCCGTGTCCGCCGTGAGACTGACATCCAGATAGGTCGGCGTGACGTAATCGTTTTTGACCGGCCCGACGGTACCGCGTTCGGTGGTGCCGGTGACGACGCGGATTTCCGTGCCGTTTTCCCAGGTTTCCACCGGTACGTCTTCGGGGCTGAAATCCTGATAGCCCGGTTCGGTCATTTTGGCGTGGGACGGCAAGTTGACCCAGAGTTGGAAGCCTTGCAACAGTCCGTTTTCCTGTTCCGGCATTTCCGAGTGGATGACGCCGCGTCCGGCGGTCATCCATTGAATGCCGCCCGGCTCAACCACGCCTTCGTTGCCCTGGTTGTCGCGGTGGCGCATCCGTCCGTGCAATAAATAGGTCACGGTTTCGAACCCGCGGTGCGGGTGCGGTGGAAAACCGGCAATGTAATCGTCCGGGTTGTCCGATTCGAACGCATCCAGCATGAGAAACGGGTCGAGGTCTTTCAGTTGCGGGTTGCCGATCAAACGCGTCAGGCGGACGCCTGCGCCGTCCGAAGCGGGCATGCCTCGGGTGATTAAGGTAACTTCTTTGGTCTGTGACATAAGCTTCTCCAAAATATGTGTGTGACGCTTTCCGCGCTGCACGGAACCATTGGACATAGATTACCGCTTGATTTCGTTTGGAAAAACCGCCAGAATGCAAAAACAGTGTTCTGATAATGCGAACAATTTCGAAAAATCCCCTTAAGGAATTGATGAAAATGGGACAATTGGAAGATATTCAGGTGTTCATCCGGGTGGTGGAATCCGGCGGTATCGGTAAAGCGGCGGACCAACTTAATCTGGCGAAGTCGGCTGTAAGCCGTCGCTTGGCGGACTTGGAAGCGCGTCTGGAAACCAAGTTGATTCATCGCACCACGCGTAATCCAGTCTGACGGACGCCGGTCAATTGTATTATCAGCGTGCTCTGAATGTCATGGACGCGGTGACGGAAATGAATCAGGTGACGCGGGAACAGAAAAATAACCTGGAAGGCAGTCTGCGGTTGGCTTTGCCCTTGTCTTTCGGTTTGGAGCATTTGTCGCCGTTATTGGATGAGTTCGCCAGTCAACACCCGAAGCTGACGATGCAGATCGATTTTTCCGACCGTGAAGTGGACTTGGTGGAAGAAGGGTTTGATGTGGCTTTTCGCATCACCGACCTGAAGGATTCAACCAGCCAAGCGCGCAAAATCACCCCAATTCGGTTTGTGCTCTGCGCCAGCCCCGATTATCTCCAACAGAACGGTACCCCGGAAACCGTCCAAGACCTGAAGCAGCATCAAGTGTTGCGTTACGGTTCGAAAACCGCGATGAGTTGGCTATTGGTCGGCCCGGACGGACAGGAACATCACCTGAACCTGGACGCTAAGATGTTTTCCAATAACGGCCATTTTCTGCTGAACATGGCCAAATCCGGCCACGGCATTGTGTTGCAACCGACCTTCATTGCCTGGAAAGCCTTGGCGAAAGGTGAATTGGTGCCGATTATGACCGACTATGAAATCCCGCCGGTCGCGGCCTATGCGGTCTATCCGCAAAATCGTTTCTTGTCGCAAAAAGCACGGGTGCTGATTGATTTTCTGGTGGAGCGTTTCGGTAACAACGCTTATTGGGATCAGCTGTAACGATCCTCGAATGCTTGAAAAAGCATTGTAATTGCATTTTATTTTCATAATCATTCGCTCCTTCCCGGCATAATATAATCTGAATTTTATAACCGCAGTTTTTGATAAAGGCGAAATACATGCGTCGAACAGCTCTGTTATTCTTGGCCACCTGTCTGTCCGCTTCGGCGGTGTGGGCGAGTGACGCCCCCGTGCAAAAAGCGAAAAAGCCACCGGTTCCGGTCATCGCCTATGAAGTCAAGCCCATTGCCATCCCGGTGCATTTACAGGTATTGGGGCGACTGGAGTCGAAAGAGTCGGTCGACATTACCGCCAATGTCACCGAACGGGTCAAAGCCTTGCATTTCAAGGACGGTGAGTTTGTCCGCAAAAGTCAGTTGCTGGTGGAGCTGAATGCCGAAGAGGAATTCGCGCTGTTGGAAGAAGCCAAGGAGGCGGCGGAAGAAGCCAAGCGCCAGTATGACCGAGTGAAAGAAATTGAAGGGCGCGGCACCGTGACCCGCTCATTGATTGACGAACGTTATCGCCAGTGGAAAACCGCCGAAGCCAAACGGAAAGTGATTCAGGCGCAAATCGCCGACCGCCGTATTTACGCGCCGTTTGCCGGGCAGGTCGGGTTGCGCAATATCAGTGTCGGTGCCTTGGTGCAACCGGGCACGAAAATCGTGTCGTTGGATGACACGCGCCAGATGCGTCTGGATTTGCTGCTGCCGAGCCGTTATCTGAGAGATTTGAAACTGGGGCAAACCGTGGAAATCGAATCGACCTCGTATCCGGGACGACGTTTCAGCGGTCAGCTGGAAGTGATTGCGCCGCGGGTGGACGAAACCATTCGGATGGTCAAAGCACGTGCCATGGTCGATAACCCCAAGAGCGAACTGAAAAGCCAGATGATGGTGCAGGCGTTCATTGAGCTGCCGACGCAAGAACAACTGATGGTGCCGAACACGGCGATTTTGATGTTGGGCGATCGTCAGTTCGTCTATCGCATGGTGCCGAGCCAAAAACCGGATGTTTATAACTTGGAACGGGTGGAAATCGAAACCGGTGAGCGCCGCAACCGCATGACCCAAGTGGTCAGTGGTTTGGAAACCGGCGAGTGGGTGGTGAGCCAAGGGTTGATGGGTATTTCCCTGAATCGGCCGGTAAGCATTAAAGCCATGCAGCAAGGACAACCGCAACCGGAGTTATTGAAAAAGTCCTCGTCCCAGTCTGCCGTGGACGTATCGACGCCAGCGGGTGATCGCTGATGTGGTTGTCGGACACGTCCATTAAGCGGCCTGTACTGGCCACAGTGGTTTCGTTGCTGCTGCTGGCGGTCGGGATGATGTCGTTTGATCGCATGAGCTTGCGGGAATATCCGAATGTCGATCCGCCGGTGGTGACCATCGACACCACCTATCTCGGGGCCTCCGCTCAGGTGGTGGAAAGCCGCATCACCAAACGCATCGAAGACCGTATCGCCGGGATTTCCGGTATCGAATACATGTCGTCCGAATCGACCGACGGCCGTTCGAAAATCACCGTGGAATTCAGCATCAACCGCGACATTGATGCGGCCGCCAACGACATTCGCGACCGGGTCTCGCGCATTGCCGACGACCTGCCGGTGCAAGCCGATCCGCCGGAAGTGGAGAAGGTGGATGGGGATGAAAGCCCGATCATGTGGTTCAACCTTGCCAGCGACAGCATGACCATCCCCGAATTGACCGACTTTGCCGAACGTTACATTGTGGATCGCTTTTCGGTGCTGGACGGCGTGGCACGGGTACGTATCGGCGGCGGGCAGTCTTTTGCGTTAAGGATTTGGTTGGATCCGAAAAGATGGCCGAATACGGCGTGACCGCGTCGGAAATCGAAGCGCAGATTCGCGCCTCGAATGTGGAATTACCTGTCGGCTCAGTGCAGGGGCAACACATTATGCTGACCTTGTTGGCCGATAAACCGTTGCAAACCGTCGAGCATTTCAAAAACCTGATCATCAAACAAAGTTCGCAAATCGGACAGATTACCTTACAGGATGTGGCCAACGTCTATATGGGCGCCATTGAGCGGCGTCGTTTCTTCAAAGGTAATGGCATGCCGATGGTCGGTATCGGCATTATCAAACAATCGAACGCCAATACCTTGAGTGTGGCGCAGTTGGCGCGGGAACGCAAAACGCTGGTGAACGAATCCTTGCCGGAAGGCTTGGAGTTGAAAGACAGTTACGATGCGTCGGTGTTTGTTCAGGAGGCGGTGAACGAGGTGTATAAAACCTTATTCATCTCACTTGGACTAGTGGTCTTGGTGATGTTGGTCTTCCTGAAAAACGTGCGTGCGGCACTGGTGCCCGCCGTGACTTTGCCGGTGTCGTTGATTGCGACCTTCTGGGTGCTGTGGATGTTGGGCTTTTCCGTCAACCTGTTGACCTTGTTGGCGTTGGTGCTGGCGATCGGTTTGGTGGTGGACGACGCCATCGTGGTGCTGGAAAACACCCAGCGGCATTTGGATATGGGTTATCGACCGATTGCGCCGCTTATTTGGGAACGCGGCAGGTCGGGTTTGCGGTCATTGCCACCACCATCGTGCTGGTGGCGGTGTTTTTGCCGATTGGGTTTTAGAAGGCAATATCGGCCGGCTCTTTTCCGAGTTTGCCATTACCTTAGCGGTGGCGGTGCTGTTTTCCAGCTGGGTGGCGCTGACGCTGTCGCCGGCGCTGGCCTCCAATATCCTCAAATCGACCAAAACCGCAAAAACCACCAGGCCTGTTGCAGCCCGTGCCCGTTGGTCGAATCACCATTCTTCAAGAAATTTCTGATTAAGAATCTGCGTCATCCGATATGGGTGTGGGTGGCCTTTTCACTGTGTTGGCGTCCCTGATTTATTATGCCCAGAAGGTACCGCAAGAATATGTGCCGAAAGAGGATCGTGGGGTCTTTTTCGTGATGGTGAAAGGGCCGGAAGGGGCCACTTTCGATTATATGCAAAGTTACATGACGGAAATCGAAAGCCGATTGATGCCGTTGGTGGAAAACGGCGAAGCCAAGCGTTTGATTGTGCGCGCACCGCGTTCTTTCAGCAACAGTGAAGTGTTCAATTCCGGTTTTGTGATCGTAGTGTTGGAGGACTGGGCCAAGCGACGGAACGGTTTTGACATCATGCAGGCGGTGCGCAAGGATTTGTCGGATTTGTCCGGCGTCAAAGCGATTCCGGTGATGCGTTCCAGTATCGGCGGTCGCATCCAGAAGCCGATTCAGTTCGTCATCGGTGGCTCCAGTTATGAGGAACTGGAAAAATGGAAAGGTTGATGGACGATGCCATCGAGCAAACCAATCCGGGCTTAACCGGTTTGGATTGGGACTATCAGCCGACCAAACCGCAATTGCGCTTGAAAGTGGATTACGCCAAAGCACGCGCGCTGGGAATTTCGCATGAAGAAATTTCCGAGGCCTTGCAGATTCTGCTGGGCTCGAAAAAAGCCACCACCTTTGAATATAACGGCGAAGAATACGACATTCTGTTGAAAGCCGACCCGAAATGGTTCCAGTCCCCGCAGGACCTGAATCAGATTTACCTGAGCTCGGACGACGGTTCACAAATGATTCCGTTGTCGAACCTAGTGTCGTTGACGGAAGACGCCACGGCCTCGAGTTTGAACCGTTATAACCGGGTGCGCTCGATTACCTTGTCGGCCAACTTGGTGGACGGCTATTCATTGGGCGATGGCTTGGCGTATTTGAACGATCTGGTTCGGGAGACCTTGCCGGCGCATGCCACCATCGAATACAAAGGCCAGTCGCGTGATTTCCAGAAGTCGTCCAGCTCGTTGTATTTCGTGTTTATTTTCGGTTTGGTGGTGGTCTTTCTGGTGCTGGCGGCGCAGTTCGAGAGTTTTGTTCAACCGTTTGTCATCATGCTGACGGTGCCGCTAGCGTTTGCCGGGGGGATTTTCGCTTTGCTGTTCTATGGTATGAGTTTGAATATCTACAGCCAAATCGCCTTGGTATTGCTGCTGGGGCTGGCGACCAAAAACGGTATCCTGATTGTGGAATTTGCCAATCAGTTGCGGGATAGGGGGATGTCGTTCTATGCGGCAATTGTTTCCGCCACCCAATTGCGTCTGCGGCCGATTTGATGACGGCGTTCACCACCTGTGCCGGAACCGTTCCGTTGATTTTATCGGAAGGGGCCGGGTCGGAAACCCGCCAGATTCTGGGGTATGTTCTGTTGTGGGGGTGGCGTTTTCAACGCTGTTAAGCCTGTTCGTGGTGCCGGTGGCCTATGGCTTGATTGCCCGCCGTACCGGCTCGCCGCTGGCAAAAACCCATGAACTGGACGCTGCCTTGGCGGAACGCGCCGAGTCAAATGGTCAAGCAGAGAAGGCCCGATAGAATCAACCGAAGCGGCGAACATGGTTCGTTTTCGAACGCCGCGTTTGCCGAATGCGTTAATGTGTTTTGAATTGACCGATTAGCTCGGACAGCTGGGTGGCAAAAAGATCCACTTCTTTGCTGGCCTGGTCGGTTTTGGCGGCGCCTTGTGCGACCGTGCCGGCGGTTTCGCGAATCTGGCTGACGCTGTCGTTGACCACGTCGGTTTGGTTGCGTTGGGTTTCCGCTGAATTCGCAATCTGAATGTTCATGTCGCTGATGGTTTTCACTGCGGAAGCAATGTATTCCAAAGAGCGTCCGGCTTCGTTGGCCTTGGTGACGCTGTTGTTGGCTTGTTCACGCCCTTGATTCATAATCTCGACCGCCTGTTGTGCGGCGTTCTGCAGATTCGCGATCATGGATTCGATCTTCTTGGCGGATTCCTGAGTTTTGCTGGCGAGGGTCCGTACTTCGTCCGCCACCACGGCAAACCCACGACCGTTTTCTCCGGCACGGGCCGCTTCAATGGCGGCATTCAGCGCCAACAGGTTGTTTGTTCGGCAATGTCTTTGATAACGTCCAAAACGGTGGCGATGTTTTCACTGTCTTCCTTCAGGTTCTGGATGGCGTGGGCCGTCTGTTCGACTTCGTTAGCCAGCGACTGAATCGCTGCGACCGTATCCAACACCACTTTGGAACCGTCCTGGGTGGCGCTGTTAGCTTTTTCAGCGGCTTCGGAAGCGGCAAACGTGTTATTGGTCATTTCGGTGACGGTGCTGGTCATGTTGTCGATGGCGGACACCACCATTTCGGTGCCCTGCTGCTGTTGGTTAACGCTGTTCTGAGTTTCGTGGGTAACGTGTACCATCTGTTCGGCCGATTGGTTCAGCTTGGTCGAAACCTCGGCGATGCGGCTGATCATGCTGCGCAGGTTGCCTGACATCAGGTTGAAGCTGTTGGCCATATCCCCGATGAAATCGTGGCTGACCAGGCTGCACTTGTGCGACACGTCGTTGTTACTGATGGCGTTGGCCACTTCACCGATACGCTTCAAACGTTTCAGCAGCATGGTGTTTAGGAGCCAGTAGTTGAACAGACCGATACTGATGCCCGCCAAAATGCAGGACAAGACAAACCAGCCCAGCATACCGGGTTTCCATTCAACGAACAAATGGGCAAAAACCGGGAAGGAAATCCCCATAAAAACGCCAAAAGCGATAAAGGCTGTGAACATCCGTCGTAGGATGCTGGGTTTTTTAGTGTTCCACAAAAACATAATTGATTATCCGTGTCGTAATTAAACCTGAAAACAGGGTAAGCAAATTCGTTGCCAAAATTATGCAGTATTGATATTAGTGGTTGATTATATTACTAATTGTCTATTGATTAAGTGAAAATGCTAACAAATATTCATTTGAAAATCGACTTAATAACCTTAAACTGGAGTCAAGTATTTGAATGATTTCATCTTGATGCCATTCAAATCGTTGGACACTCTTGAACGGCTGTTCGCAATCGTTATCGAGTGTTCGGGTCAAGGGGCCGTTTTGCTCGGCTTGACGACAGCCAAGGCAATGAGTGCCCGAATCATGTCTGATGACAAGGAGGGAGTTATGCCACGTGCAATCTCAACGCATGCCCATCGTTTCGATGAGTATATGCCTTCGGGCGAACATCTCGTTTCCAAAGATGTACAGGTAAGTCAAGTCGGCAGCTGGTTGAAAAAGGGTGGATGGACATCGCTCAAGCCCCGTTGGCCTCGCTGTTTTACGGCTTGATGATGTTGTTTTTCATTCTGGCCATGGTGGCCACGTTCCGTCAAACCCCGTTTCTGTTATTCGCATTGGGAACGTCCGTGGTCATGATCGCGCCTTTCCTGGCGACCGGGCTTTATTCCATCGCCCAGCAGTTGGAGCAGGGACGAAAGCCGGATTTAATTCAGTCGATGTTTGTCTGGCGGAATAACCTGACCAATATTGCGTTGTTTGCCGTCTCGCTGGCGGTTCTGGTCTCCGTATGGACGCGGATTTCCGGGTTGTTGGTCGCGGTGGTCAAGTCGCAATCGCTGTTGATTGTGGAAAAAGACATGGGCGCGCTCGGTTTCCTAATGTCGGAAGCGGGGCTGGAATTCCTGACGGTCTTCTTTATCGTCGGGGCCTTTGTGGCGGCGTTCGTGTTCGCCATCAGTGTGGTGACCATTCCGCTGATGTTGTCGGACCGTAAAGTCGGTTTCATCCAAGCCATGATCATGAGTTATAAAGTGACCATGGAACATAAAGGGGTGATGCTGGTATGGGCCTTGACTTTAGGGGGTCTGGTCAGTATCGGTGTGGCGACCGCCGGTGTGGCGATGGTGGTGATTTTGCCGCTGTTGGGGTACGCCAGTTGGCACGCCTTTAACGACTTGGTCGAGATTTCAGAGGAAGCATGACCAGGCCTGGCCATATTTGGAAATATGCCTAAAAAACAGCCCTTCTTCGGAAGGGCTTTTTTGTTTCAGTGTTTTATTCGTGTTCAGGGGCCTGTTTGGCCGTGCGCCATTTACGACGGTAGATATTCAGTGCCGCCAACACCAAAATGGTCAAACACGCCGCTTGCAGCCAGAGCGGTACGGTGTCATGGTGAGCTTGCATGGTTGTGGTGAGATTCCAGTGCCAGTAATTCAGGAACGCATCGAATAACAGGCCGGCGGCTAAAGCCGAGAAAACCGTGCCGGACAGGTAAAGCCACATGGTGCGGCGGCCGAGCAGTTTGGCGATGATGCCCAGTGTGCCAATATTGGTGGCCGGGCCGGACAGCAGGAACACCAATGCTACGCCGGGGGAGATTCCGGCCAGAATCAGCCCCACCGCTATGGGGGTGGACGCGGTGGCGCAAACGTACATGGGGATGCCGATGAACAGCATGATGATCATGGCCAGCAGCCCGGAACCCCATTGGGTGAGAAAATCCGGCGGCAGATAGGTCTGCACCGCAGCGGCAAATACCAGCCGAGTGTTAGCCAACCGATGATGTCGGCCAGCATGTCGTTAAAGGCATAACGCAGTCCTTGCATTGCGGGGGTCAGCCAGCTGGAAGACGAAGGTTGAGGTGTTGGACCACAGCAACTCGAGGTTGCGGGTTTCTCGTTACGGCCGTTACTGCAACAGCTGGATGTGGCTTCGCATTGGTCAGAAACCGGAGAGGTCGCGGCCGAACTCTCGGCTCGGGATGAACGATCGAACAACAAGACCAGTAAGCCCGTGAAGAAAGCGGAACCGAGCGCGCTGATGGCCCGCGTGATGGCCATGACCGGTCCCATTAGGGCGTAGGTCACGCTGATGGAGTCCACACCGGTTTCCGGCGTGGAAATCAAGAAGGAAACGGTAGCCGGTTTGGAGGCACCGGCTTGCCGTAATCCGACGGCGGTCGGCACGACACCACAGGAGCATAACGGTAGTGGGGCGCCGAGTAGGGTCGCTTTGGCGACACTGCCCAATGAATCACGTTTTAGGTGTTTGTTGAGGAAGTCGGTTGGCAGCAGGACTTTCATCAGTCCGCCGAGAATCAACCCGAGCACCAGCCAGGGAGCGGACTCCAGAGCCAGAGACAGGAAATGGTCAAACAGGGTCATCAGGCCTCCTTGGGTAAGTGACCGGGTCGTTGGTCAGGGTATTTTCGGTATCGGTACATCCTAGCAATTTCTATCGGGATGTGCCATTCAATGAACGACCGTTTGGTTTAATTATGATTGTAAATAAAAATACGTTTTGTTTGTATTTTAAAGCTGAGGCTTGGTATAGTAAAATTCGAGTGGGCTTAAATTTAGGCACTCATGTGAGCTCATTAAATGGGGAGTGGTATGTTCGTTGAGTGGATGGATGTGCTTCCTTTTCTGGTGTTGGCAATCGCGGCTTATGGGCTAGCGTTCGCTTTCTACAAACTGGTTCAGGATAAACGTGAATATCTGGTGCTGTACTTTCTATATGCATTCGTTTTGTTGACGTTTGTGTATTTTCTGTTCAGCGCGAAAATGCAGGCGGCCTCCAGCCAGCTGGTCATGATGGTCTTGCTGGTGGTTTTGGTGTCGGCGATTTTTGCAAAATTTTCCGTTTATGTGCACTCGCGTTGGCAACGTATGCTCAGACCCTGGGTTTGGGAAGTCGTCTATTTGGTGGTGTATTTCGTGGCGATTTACGGAGTGTTGTTCTCGGTTTTGAAAGATAAATGGCTGTGGGTCTACGTCTAAGCCGGCCCGACGTTGAACGGATGCGGCCTTATCGGTCAAGATCGCGCATCGATACCCAGTAAATATCGCCAACTCTTTTCTTATCACGCGGGTTTTTTGTAAAATACGCGCCATGACTCTCGTTCTATTATCCAATCTCGTTTTATGAATGCCCCTTCGGTGATGGCACCCGAGTGTGCAAATACGCCATTGGGCGTGTTGCAAAGCGTTTTCGGTTACGAAGCGTTTCGTTCGCACCAGGCCGATATCATCGAGGATGTCATGGGCGGTCAAGATTGTTTTGTACTGATGCCAACGGGGGGCGGAAAATCCTTATGTTATCAAGTGCCCGCGATCTTGCGATCCGGGACGGCCATCGTCGTGTCGCCGTTGATTGCCTTGATGCAAGACCAGGTCAGCGCCTTGAAAGCCAATGGCGTCAAGGTCGCCTATTACAATTCCACGCTCGATGTCCAGACCGCTGACCAGGTATTGATGCAACTGCACACCGGCCAGCTCGATTTGCTGTATGTTTCGCCGGAGAGGCTGTTCAACCATACGTTTTTGCAACAGCTTCAACAGCTCCCCGTCGCCTTGTTTGCCATCGACGAAGCGCACTGTGTTTCGCAGTGGGGGCACGATTTTCGGCCGGAATATCGACAAATCGGCCAGCTTCGCACCTATTTCCCGCAAGTGCCGTTTATTGCGTTGACGGCCACCGCCGATGACGCCACGCGTCAGGACATATTACAACGCCTACAACTGCAAGAACCTAAAGTGCATGTCAGTAGTTTCGACCGACCGAATATCCGTTACACCGTGCTGGCCAAACGCCAACCGATGAAGCAGTTGTTGCATTTTTTAGAGGCACGCGGCACCGGGCAGGAAAGCGGTATTGTGTATTGCCTCAGTCGCAAACGGGTAGAAGAAGTGGCCTTGCAGTTGCAGGAAAATGGTTTTGCCGCGCAAGCGTACCATGCGGGCTTGCCGGGCGAAATTCGTCACAGCGTGCATCAGCGTTTTATGCGGGACGAAGTCGATATCGTTGTGGCGACGGTGGCGTTTGGTATGGGCATTGATAAGCCGAATGTACGTTTTGTAGTGCATTACGATTTGCCAAAAAACATTGAAGGGTATTATCAGGAAACCGGCCGCGCCGGGCGAGACGGTCTGGAGTCCGAGGCCTTGCTGCTGTATGGCGCACAGGATGTGGTGACGGCACGCCATTTTGTGGAAAATCAGCCGGATGAGCATCAACGGCGCGTGGAAGGGTTTAAGCTTAACAGCATGGTGGATTTTGCCGAGTCTCAGACCTGTCGCCGTCGCGTGCTGCTGAACTATTTCGGCGAAGGCACGGATCAAGATTGCGGTAACTGCGATATCTGTTTGAATCCGCCGGCGTTTTTCGATGCCACTGTCGCAGCACAAAAAGCGCTTTCCTGCGTGTATCGAGTTGGCCAGGGGTATGGCTTGCGCCATGTCGTGGATGTGCTGCGTGGGTTGGATAACGAACGGATTCGTCAGTTAAATCATCAGCAATTGAGCACTTATGGCATTGGCCGTGAATATTCGGCGGCGGAATGGGACAATATTTTGCGGCAATTGATTCACTTGGGATACCTTATTCAGGATATCCAACATTATTCCGTATTGCGACTGACCGAAAAAGCCGGTGAAGTTCTGAAAAGCCAAGTGACTTTGCAGCTGGCCAAGCCGCGCGTTCAAATCGGAAAATCCACCAGGCTGTGGAAAACAGCAAAAAGCGGATTTATCTCGCATTGAATTGGAGCGTTTCGAGACGCTGCGGCGTTTGCGAAAAGAGATTGCCGACAGTGAAGAACGCCCCGCCTATCAAGTCTTTGGGGATGCGGCCTTGATTGAAATGGCGCAACGTTTGCCGAAAACCGATGCGGAACTGTTGGAGATCAGCGGTGTTGGCGACAGCAAGCTGGCCCGTTATGGGTTTGAATTTTAAATCAGTTACGGCAATTTGAATGACGGCTTTTGGCGGTTAGGTGGGAAATGCAGATTTGGGTGGACGCGGACGCTTGTCCGGTGGTGATTAAGGAAATTTTGTTTAAGGCGGCCGTGCGGGCAGAGTGTTCGACCACGCTCGTGGCCAACCATATGATGCGGTTACCGAAATCACCGTGGTTGCATTTTTTGCAGGTGCCGAAAGGGTTTGATGTGGCCGATAATGAAATCGTGCAACGGGTATCGCCCGGCGATTTGGTGGTGACGGCAGACATTCCGTTGGCGGCGGAAGTGATGGCGAAAGGCGCTCTGGCGTTGAACCCGCGCGGGGAGCTATACCAAGACAGCACCATTCAACAGAAATTGGCCATGCGGAATTTTATGGAGTCTATGCGCTCCAGTGGAGTGGAAGTCGGTGGCGGTCCGCCGCCCTTGAATCAAAAAGATCGTCAGGCGTTTGCCAACCATCTTGATCGGTTGCTGGCGGCGCACCGCAAGCGGATGGCATCGTCTGAGGATTAAATATCAATCGGTTGGCATGGAACCGTGATTTCAGCCAGGCCTGGGTTTCTACAATTGGTCTGCTAGTGCGTCGATGTGTGCCAAAAGTTCGTTTTTCATGCTGTTGAGGTGGTGCAATTCGGCGATGGCATCTTCCTGCTTGCCATGACGTTTGAGCTCGATGATCAATTCGCCCAGGTAATGGACCTGGCTGTGCACTAAATGAATCGCTTCCAGTCGTTCTGTATCCTGAATCATTTCCGGCCCTTTGGCATTGAGCCATTGACCGAAACCGCAACGTGATAACTCCAGTGGCGGCGGGGCGTCGACTTGGTCATGCACGAATTTATGCAAGGTGTTGATCCAGGAGCGATGTTCGGTGGCGGCGGCGATTAGGGATAAATCCCGTTTGTCGAGTTTTTCGACTTGGTGCCAGTGTGGTGCCGGTTGCCACTGTGCCATCCAGCCCGGAATTTCCGCCGGCGGCATGGGGCGACTGATGTGATAGCCCTGTGCCATATTACACCCCAGTTTGAGCAGTAGGGTGGCCTGTTCGTCGGTTTCCACCCCTTCGGCGATGACGTCCAGATTAAAGGCATCGCCCATGCCGATGATACTTTCCATAATGGACAGGCTTTGCGGTTCGGTGTGCAGGTCTTTGACGAAACTTTGGTCGACTTTCAATTCCGTGACCGGCAGGTGCTTGAGGTAGGTCAGAGACGCATAGCCGGTTCCGAAGTCGTCGATGGAGAAGTTGACGCCCAATTTGGTGCTGCATTCCGTCATGGTTTTCGAGACGCTGAAAATGTCTTCCAGAGCGGAGGTTTCCAATATCTCCAGCGTCAGGTTACGCGCCGGAATGTCCGGGTAACGGTTCAGTACGTCACCCAAGCGTGGAATGAAATCCGGTTCCTGCAACAGTTCGCCTTCAAGGTTGATGCTGAGGTTGATGTCCAGTCCGAGTGTTTTCCATTGCTGCATCTGTTTCATGGCGGCTTCGATGACCCAGAAGCCGACGTCGATGCTGAGCGGGTGGTCGCGTAGCAATGGCAAGAAAGCGGCTGGCGACAACAGGCCTTTTTCCGGATGTTGCCAGCGTATCAGGGATTCAAAACCGAGTACATGGCCTTCCCGCAGGTGAATCTTCGGCTGGAAATAGAGGCGGAGCTCGTCGTTTTTGACGCCTTGTTCCAAAGCCATCAGTTCCTGGGTTTGTGCCATGCTGCCGAGGGTTTTTTCGTCGAACACATACACCTGGTTTTTGCCTTTCATTTTGGCTTGATACATCGCTTGGTCGGCTTGACGGATGATTTGGTCGGCGTCCAAATCGTTTTGCTGGTTATAGAAGCTGGCGCCGATACTGGCGGAGACCTTGAGCAGGTTGTCTTCGAAGGTCATCGATTTATTGGCATCTTCGAGCAAGCGTTCTAATAGGGCGTTGGTTTCGCTGGTGTCTTCGATGTCAAGAATTACCGCTACGAACTCGTCGCCGCCGATACGGGCGATGGTGTCTTCTTCTCGCAAAGCCTTTTGAAGCGTTTGGCGATGGTGATCAGCAGTTCGTCACCGGCTTGATGGCCGTAAAGGTCGTTGATGGCTTTAAACCCGTCCAGGTCGATGAACAGCACCGCCAGATTCAATTGGTGGCGTTTGGAGTAGGTGATGGCCTGGTTCAGGCGGTCGGCCAGCAGTGTGCGATTCGGTAGGCCGGTCAAGGCATCGAAATGGGCGATGTACTCAAGTTGCGACTGTTGTTTTTTCTGGGTGGTGATGTCCGAAAACAGCGCGATGAACTCTTTCGGCGAGCCGTTTTCATCCAGAATCGAGCTGACGGTCATCTTTTCCGGATAGATTTCGCCGTTTTTACGACGGTTCCAGATTTCGCCGGACCAGGTGCCTTGGTCGAACAGTTCGCGCCAAAGTTCGGCGTAAAACGTTTTATCGTGTTTTCCCGAGCTGAGAACGCGTGGGGTTTCACCTAATACTTCCTCTTTACTGTAACCGGTGATGCGGGTGAAGGCATCGTTGATATTGAGGATATGACCTTGGCGGTCGGTGATGAGGATGGCCTCTTGAGAGTGGCGGAAAACGTTGGCCGCCTGAATCAGGTCGTGCTCGGTTTGAATTTTATCGGTGATGTTTTCAATCAAACCGTCAATGGATGTCAAGCGACTCTGGTCATCCAGCACCGTATGCTGCATGACCTTGATGGCGCGTTTGTCGCCTTGTGGCGTGTTGAAGGTCAAGTCGAGCGTGTTTTCGTTTTCGTGCTGGGACACTAACTTGTCGAGGGCTTTTTCAGGTTCTTTTGGCTGTCGTCCTGCCAGTGGATGCCCGCCAGAATGTTGGTTTTGAGCAGGGCGTTTTTTCGGTTGGCCGAAAATGTCTTTGGCGCTGTCACTGATATAAGTGATGCGGCCAGTGTCCGGCTCCAAGCTGAAAACGCAATAATCCCGGCCGATTTCGTCGACAAGACGTTCGTATTGATCTTGCTGGGATTCAATCTGTTGCTGGTCGCGTTTGCGTTGAATCATGCGCCAGAGCTCGTAAGCGATCAGTTCGGCGGCTTCTTGGTCCATGTCGGAATAAGCTGTCGGTTTGTCGGCCAACCCTAAAATCATGACGACCTGCTGGTTGGCGACCACAGGGATGATCAATAGCTTTTTCGGTGTAAAACCATCTGAAAAGTCGGCGTCTTCAAGGGTGACGTCGTTCAAAATCATCGATTTCCGGTTCTGCAAGACGGCTTGGCAAAAGGTGCGTTCCGTCAGCTTGATTTGTGCCAGTTGCTCGGACGAAAAACGTTCATATGCGGCTGAAGACCAGAAGGAGAGTGGCTGGTCCGGTGTGAATTCATCCAGAATGCGCACAAAACCGAGTCGGCTCTCGGTGAGCTCTTCCGTCAAGTTTAGGGCATAACGAATCAATGATTTTTTGGACAAATTATCACATTAGCCGGCAATTTCAGCAATATCTGGTCGCGTTGGGACTTGAAATCCAACAGGGCTTCCTGTTGTTTGATTTGGGTAATGTCGGTGTGAGTGCCCGACACCTTTAAAGGTCTCTGGTCGGCGTCCCATTCAATGACTTTCCCTTGTGACAGAATCCAAACCCAACTGCCGTTTTGGTGACGCATCCGGGTCTCCACCTGATAGAAATCGGTTTCCCCGCTGAAGTGATTACGCAAGCGCTTTGCAAGGCTTTTTGGTCGTCCGGGTGGTGAGCTCTTGGCGGTTTTCGAAGGTGAATTCTTCATAGGCCTGGACGTCGTAGCCCATGATTTTCGACCACATATCGGTGTTGAAGTGAACTTTATCGGAAGGGACGTCCCATTCCCAAGTCACCGAGTGGGTGGCGTGCAATACATTACTGAGTTTATTGGATTGCGCTGGATACGATTGGCTGCCGTGGCGATGCGCTGGCTGAGCAGACTGATGCGTAAAAACGCGGCAATCAAAGCCAAGAATAAAATGAATGCCGCCAGAATTTCGAAGGCGTAGTTTTTCCAAACCATGTTCCAGGTCAGTTCGGGTGGTTTGTCATACGGTTCGAGGTGCAGTTCGCGCAGCAGATTTTCAACCGGCAAGTAGTCCAGTGGTGGAACAAACCCGGCAATGCGTGCGGCTTGAGACGTTGGATTGTCCGGGGTGAGGGAAAATAAGGCGACGGAGAGTTTGCGCACCATGCGTCATCCACATGGGTCAGTGCCACGAATGGCCATTCGGGATAAAGCGGCGTGGACACCATGAAAGGAAAATGATCAAACTGCCGGGCGTTTTTTAACACGGTAATCTGGTCCGGAGATAACAGGCCCTGATCAATCATGTTTTCCAGTATCCCGGTTCGGACAAAGCCGGCGTCGGCCTGGCCGTTCAGGACGGCTTCCACCACCTTGTCGTTCTGACCGACGCGCAGGAACTTCATTTGTTGGGAGGGGATTCCCAATTGTTGCGTTTCATAAATCGGAATGCGGTAGGCACCTGCATTATTGAAGGAAGGTGTGGCAATGGTTTTTTCGACAAATCGGTAATGGACTGAATGTCTTGTCGGGTGGCCAGAGTAAAGATCACTCCGCCTAATTGTGCTGTCGGTTGCCCGCTGTAGTTGGTTTGCAGTGTGGCAATGGCGCCACTCAAACGGTTTTCATTGCGGACGATTTCATACAGGCTCGGATTAACAAGCAGCAGATCGAGTTTTTCCTGTCGCAACGCCTGACGCAGATCCCGGTGGTTGAGTACCGCCAGTTGAATATTGGTATGACCGAGTTGTTGGCTGAGGTAATCGGCCAGCGGTTGGTATTGCTGGTAAACCTTTTCCGGCGTGAGGTAGGCGTAAACGCCGAGGGTCAGGGTTTGCTGTGCATGACTGGTGAGGTAAATCAGGCTTAATGCGGTAAACATCAACGTCTGACTGGCCATGCGGGTTCGGCTTTGGATTCGGTGCGATAAACGAGCGATAGCGCGCGCGATGGGCAGGGGTATCGGCATGACGTTGGTTTTCGTATTTGACAGTGTTAGTTATTGATTTGCAAAAAAATTTATCACGGCTAAACTCTTTGGTCAGTCTTTAATTGTGTAAAATTTGTGGACCCTATGCCGTGCATACGCAATTTCGCCCATTTGATTTCGCCTCATATAAAGCCAGATCGATACGGTGCAGTAATTGCTCCAGGGTTTCATGGGTATCCAGTTCGGCCACCCCCAAACTGATGGTGAGGTGCGGTAGAGATGCTTCCTGAATGCGTTCGACTCGCTTGCGCAACCGTTCCGCGATTTCCTTAGCCTGATTGAGTGGATGATGTGCCAGCACGATCATGAACTCTTCGCCGCCGACTCGGAAAAACACGTCGGATTCGCGCAACTGTGTCGACAAGGTGTCGACCACGGTACGAAGCGCGACATCGCCCGTTTGGTGTCCGTAAACGTCGTTGACCTTTTTGAAATGGTCAATGTCGAAAAAATCAATGATAAGGGGTGGCGATGACGTTTCGCCAGAGAGATTTGTTGTTCCATGTAATCGTTGAAAAAGCGCCGATTGCCGATCTGGGTCAACTCGTCGATGCGGGATTGTTCCAACAGTTGTTCGCTGAGCGCTTCAAGCTCGGTGATGTCAACCAGCACCACGACAGCCAGATTGCTACCAGGTAGGAGTGTATGGGCCTTTAATTTGAAAATGTAGGTTTCTCCGTGCAGGACACATTTGGCTCTGTGAATATCGTTCCGGTGTTCAAGTAAATAGTCCAGCCAGAGTTGGTCGCCCATGTATTTTGCAGGAATCCGTCTTCTTCGACAAAGTAATCGCAAATGCAATCGCGTTTGTCGGTACGGAAATTATCAAAGTGATTGTAGAGCTGTTGGTTGGCATCAATCAAACGTTCGCCATTCGATACCAGTACGATTTCTTCTTCGGCATTAATGATGCGCTGGAAATAATCGCGTTGTTTTTTAATGAGAAAAGTGACCAGGCCTGATAGCAATAATAATGTCAGGGTGATGTTGGCGATTAAGGTGATGTTTTTGGTGGTTAAGAGTTCCGCGCCGGCATCCAGTTGGTGAGTGGCTTCCAAGGGGTAGAATGCCAGTAGCGTACCCTGTGGTGCTTTATTCAGGTTTCGTAGCGGGATCGCAACCACCAGTTTATCCTGCCAGACGGTGGGGCGGGCGTTTTGGCTTGTCCAACGTTGTAGGTCTGCGCCGGTGATTTGCTTCATCAGAGTCGGGTTAGGGTCCAGGTTGGCGATATAGAAACCGCCTTTACGGTGTTCGCTGAACGGGTGTTGCATGGTTTGCGCAAGTTCGGGCGGCACGACGGCCAGGGTTTGGATGTGCTTGCCTTCAAAATAGCGTTGAATCGAATTGAAGTGCGAAATTAAGCACAGAAAACCTACGCGCTGCTTCTGGTGGAAAATCGGTGTGGTGATGCGAATCGTTAAATCGAAAGAATCGGTGATGATGTCTTTTCGCGGAGCCTGTAGCAACTTCAGCTCAGAAATAGGCGCATCGTTGGTACTTTCTTTCGTCCAGTTTCGGTAAACGATGTCGCCATCCGAATCCATGACCTGTACCCAAAGGTTTTTATAATTGGATTTTTGGGTGATTTGCGCAATCAAATCGTTGAAGGCCTGGTATTGAACATCGTTGTGCTCGGCCAGCAGGTGACTGACATCATTCGCCAGAGTCAGCGCGATGGCGGTGGAAGCCGCTTGTTTTTCACCAATTTGGTGATAGACGTCTTGAGAAAGCGTTTGGACGATGTTTTGGTGGCGAAGGGCTTCAATCTGCTCGTTAATTCGGCTGATCCAATAGTAACTGGTTATTTGAATCAGAACCAATAGGCCCAGTGTCAGGAGCAGTAGACGCTTATGTCGTACAATCGAATCGAACAAAGGGAAAAATCCTTTCTCACCTAATGGGGGTAAATGAATCTTACCAAAATAACCATACCGAAAAAGTGTTTCCTGGCGGATTTTAAATTTTATTGGTTTGAATCATGAGACAGGCTCAGGGCCTTGATACTGTAAATATCGTAGCGAGTATTGGGGCTTTGCACGGTGGCATTCGGTTTGGGCCCATTCAGTGCCGGTGCCCCTTTGGGGCGTTTGACGACGACGCGCTTTTCGGCGGTATGCAAAGCCGCGGCCAGTAACGCTTCACTGTCCAAGTCGGGGCCAACGAGGGCTTGTAGAGCTTGCATGTCCTTTTTCGCGGCGGCGGCTTTTTTCTTTTCCGGGTACATCGGGTCAAGGTAAATGACATCGACGTTCGGCCGTTCCACGCGTAAATAGTCGGCGGCATCGGCGCACACCAGTGACATGCGCTCCACAATTTGACGGATGTCCTCCGGTACGTCGGGTTGCTGGCCGCGTTCCAACGCATCGGCCAGTAACGCGGCGACGATGGGCGAGCGTTCCACCAAGGTGACGTCGCACCCCAGGCTGGCGAAGACAAAGGCGTCGCCGCCCATGCCGGCGGTAGCGTCTAGTATGCGGGGGTGGTCCTGAATGGCCACGGCTTTCGCCAATGGTTGGCCTTTGCCGCCGCCGAACTGGCGACGATGGTTCTTTTGCCGCGACGAAATCGACATAAACCGGGCCGCTGGTCGGCGGGAACAATGCCAGTTTGACGTTTGCGTTTCGGACAAGGCTTTAGGGGCTGGCCACCAGCCGAGAGCAAAATCGTTTTGGGCGTTTGATTCCTCGTTTAACGGTAAATTTAAACGTTGTGCCAAGGCTTGCGCTTTGTCTGGGCAAGGTTCGGCGTTGACGGAAAGGGTGTGCGGCATGGGACGGGCGTTCAGCTGAACAAGGCCCGGAGCCGGGCCTTGTTTCAATTATGCGTTTTCGCCGAAACCGAAGTTTTCGGTGACGTAATCAATGTCTTTGTCGCCGCGACCGGACAGGTTGATGAGCAGGGTGCTGCCCGGATTCTCTTGGCCGTGCTTCATGGCCCAGGCCACGGCGTGCGAGCTTTCCAAGGCCGGGATAATGCCTTCCATGCTGGACAGTTTGTAGAAGGCGTCCAGCGTTTCCTGGTCGGTCACGCCGTGGTAGTTGACCTTGCCTTCGGTTTTCAGGAAGGAGTGTTCCGGTCCGACGCCTGGATAATCCAAGCCGGAGGCGATGGAGTGAACTGGGGCCGGGTTGCCTTCGTCGTCGGACAACAACATGCATTTAAAACCGTGAATCATGCCCGGTTTGCCGTACGTCATGGTGGCGGAATGCTCGCCGAGTTTGGTGCCTTTGCCCAGCGGTTCCACGCCGTTCAGTATGACGGTTTCGTCTTCGATGAACCCGGCGAACATGCCCATGGCGTTGGAGCCGCCGCCGACACAGGCACCGACTTGATCCGGCAATTCGCCGACCATTTCCAAGTATTGTTCACGGGCTTCGTGGCCGACCACGGATTGGAAATCGCGCACCATCATCGGGAACGGATGCGGCCCCACCACCGATCCGATGGCGAACAAAGCGGTGTCGGCTTGTGGCACGTAAGATTGGAAAGCGGAATCGACGGCTTCCTTCAGGCTACGCCCGCCAAACGAGACCGGCACGACTGTTGCGCCCAGCAATTTCATGCGGGTGACGTTCGGGGCTTCCTTGGCGATGTCGATTTCGCCCATGTGGATTTCGCATTCCATCCCGAAATAGGCGGCGGCGGTCGCCAAAGCCACGCCGTGTTGACCGGCGCCGGTTTCGGCAATCAGTTTGGTTTTGCCATGTGTTTGGCCAGCAGTGCTTCGGCCATGCAGTGATTCAGTTTGTGCGCGCCGAGTGTTGAGGTCTTCGCGTTTCATGTAAATATGCGCGCCGACTTCTCGGCTCAGGTTGCGGGCGTAATAAACCGGCGTGGGGCGGCCTTGATAATGTTTGCGAATGTATTTCAGCTCATTCAAAAAATCCGCCGAGCGCCCGAGGGTCAGATACGCCTGATTGATTTCGGTGAAATGCGGTTCCAGTTCCGGCGGCAGAAAGGCGCCACCGAAGTCCCCAAAATAACCTTCGGCGTTGGGGAAATTTTTCAAATAAGACATGTCGACTCCTGCGGATGTTTTTATGATTCTGATTAAGCTGAACTTGTGTCTGCAAAGGCTATAAGGATACACTGGCCGGCGAAAGATGAAAATAGTCGAATGGTAAAAATGGCCAGGCCTGGTCAAATTTTAAGGAATGCATCGCGGTGTCGAAACTGGAAACCTTGTTAACCGAAATTCGCGGGTGCCGAGCCTGTGAAGCGCATCTGGAACCGAATCCGGTGGTGCAGGCCGGCGAACACAGTCGCATCCTCGTGGTCGGTCAGGCGCCGGGGCGAAAGGTGCATGAAAGTGGCTTGCCCTGGAACGATGCCAGCGGCGATTTGTTGCGCGAATGGTTGGGGGTGGATGACACAGTGTTTTACGACCCGGCCTGGTTTGCGCAAATGCCGATGGGGTTGTGTTATCCGGGCAAGGGACGCAGTGGCGATTTGCCGCCGCGCAAGGAGTGTGCGCCTTTGTGGCACGAGGCCTTGAAAGCACAGATGCCGCAGATTCAATTGACCTTGTTGATTGGTCAGTATGCCCAAAAACATTATCTTGGCGCCGCTATAAAGGTTCGTTGACGGAAACGGTTCGCGCTTATCGCGAATTTTGGCCCGATATTATCCCGTTGCCGCACCCGTCTCCTCTGAATCGTCATTGGCTGAAAAAGAACCCCTGGTTTGAACGGGAGGTGTTGCCCGATTTACGTCGACGGGTGGCGTCGGTGTTGGCAACCTGAGGTTACAGCACCGTTTGCGATGTGGCTTTTATGGCTTTTGCGGTGAGGTCGGCGATTTGCGGGATTTTATCGCCGGTCAGATGTGCGACGCTGATGCGAATTGCTTTTGAGGTGCGGAGGCGGAAGGCCTGACCGGATTGCACCGCAATGCCCTCGGCGGAAAACACCTGTAACGCGAGGGCTTCGTCCTGCACCGGCACCCAGAAGTGCAGTCCTTCCCGAACCGAAAGCCGTATCTGATGATTTTGCATGGCTTGGACAAACAACCGACGGCGGTTCTCGTATTCCTGGGCGACCGCGTCGAAAGCGTTGTCGTCGATCATTTTTTGCCAAAGGTGGGCGGTCAGGCGTTGTAACAACAAACTCACCCAGCGTGGTCCGGCCAGTTGGTGCTGTTTGAGTTCTGCCATCAAGCGCGTGTTGCCGGTGGCTATGCAGAGTCTTAAGTCGGGGCCGAGGGCTTTGCTGACCGACATCAGGTAAAACCAGTTTTTCGGTAAGTCGTCGGACAAGTCCGGCAGCGGCTGCTTGGACAGCGGCCCCCAGTAGTCGTCCATAATCAAGGTGATTTTCGGGTTGCCTTCCAGAAATTGTTTCCATTCCTCAAACCGTTGCGGTGACAGGCTGATACCAGTGGGGTTGTGGGCGCGTAAGGTCAAAATGACACCGGCCACATCCTGATGCGATGCATCGGGCACCCGTGCGCCGTCTTCGTCCAAATCCAGCGGGATGGCTTTGAGGTGGAGGTTTTTCAGTAATGCGATGACCGGCGGCCAGCAGGGGTCTTCCACCAAAACGCTTGCGCCGGGACGGACGCGTTGGCGCAGGATGCGTTCCATGGCATCGAGTGTGCCGGAAAAAAGCCTATTTTGTCATGCGGAATCCGTTGCGCCGCCAACCACTGTTTGGATAACGCCAACAAGGCGTCGTCGTCACGGTTGGCTTCATAACCGATTTGGTCAGTTTGTTGGCTAAACCAGTCGGCCTCCGGTTTCGGCAGTAAAGCGACATCGACATTGCCGCTGGCGAAGTCTTCCAGTCCGGTCGGAAAGCTGACCGATAAATCCAATTGCGCCGGTGGCGGGGCCACTTGGGAACCTTTTCGACCGTTGGTGACAATCATTCCGGCGGCGCGTAGGTTACGGTAAGCGGTGGCCACCGTGCTGGGGTTGACCGACATGCGTGTGGCCAGCTCACGAACAGTGGGCAGTGGGGTGCCGGGTGGCAGGTCGCCATTTTGGATTTGCGTTTCCAAATGATTGGCGATGCTTGCGGCGTTGAGGGTTTTTCTATATGATTCCATACACGTAGTTTATTGTATTAAAACAAAACTATCAACTGTAACGAGTCGCGTGTCGAGTTCTCACGAGGAAAAGGCGGAATTATGATAATCGGTAAAGTGGAAACGGTTTTGGTCGGACGCGTGGCGGCGTTGGGTGAGGCGGCGGAAAGTGGCATTGACAAACACCCTGTGTCCGGCCCGGTGATGGCCGAACCCTTGGGGTTGGTCGGAGATCAACAAGCGGATTTGCGGGTGCATGGTGGCCCGGATAAAGCGGTGCATGTGTACCCGGCGGCGCATTATGCTTTCTGGCAAACTCAGGTGGATTCGCCGTTATTGGCCAGGCCTGGCGCGTTTTGGGGAGAACCTGTCGGTGTCAGGCCTGGTGGAATCCGATGTGTGTTTCGGGGATGTTTGGCAGATCGGTTCCGCCCGTTTTGAGGTGTCGCAGGGACGCCAGCCTTGCTGGAAACTGAATCTGCGCTTCGGGGTGGCGGATATGGCTCAGCAGGTGCAGAACAGCCTGAAGGTCGGTTGGTATTTGCGAGTATTGGAACCGGGAAAGGTGCAGGCCGGAGACGAGGTTGAATTGTTGGCGCGGCCGTATCCCGATTGGAGCATCGAGCGCATCATGCGGGTGTTTTATCGGGATGGTTTGAACGCCTCGGAGCTGGAAGTCTTATTGGCGTTGCCATTGCCGCCGTCTTGGCACCACACTATGCAAAAGCGGTTGGCGTCCGGCGAATTGGAAAACTGGCAACCGCGCTTATTCGGCCGTTGAAATCAATTTAATAATTACTCCAATAGGTTGTCTTGCGGTGGCGGCGTGGCTTGGCGCTGCGATTTTCATACTCGCTCAACACCTTTTGCGCGATTTCACGGCCCCAAGCCTGGCCGGCTTGCATCGATTCCCGTGCGATTTTCGGTTGTACCTTTAAGAGTTTCTGGCCGGTGGGGTTTCGTAAAACGCATTGATTTTTGAACGTCTTCTTCGTTCAGGTATTTTGGTAAATCGGA
>LZQR01000011.1_pt1 | contig 54922 bp, 67 predicted proteins | sample 768601 | NCBI WGS metagenome assembly LZQR01 (sample SAMN05207299, study PRJNA324521) | oil field metagenome | isolation source: sample BH-FW-24 from oil reservoir | place: India: Bombay High | collected 2015-12-04
CCGAACACGGCCGTTAAGACCTTCTGCGCCAATGGTACTATGTCCTAAGGCATGGGAGAGTAGGTCGCCGCCCGGTCCGCTAGACACGATGCAAAAAAAGTTCTCCGTTTATTTCGTCACCGAGACTGACGTCGTCAGACACAGCACGACGTTTGCTTCTGCAGCCAGATTGTTGTTTAACAATGGTGTTGCAGCCCTGATGCGGGGTGGAGCAGCCCGGTAGCTCGTCAGGCTCATAACCTGAAGGTCGTAGGTTCAAATCCTACCCCCGCACCCAAAGTTCAAAAGCCCCGCGCCATTGGCCGGGGCTTTTTGCTGTTTGGGACCTGCGTCAGGCGTCGCGCCTTCAGTCCCTCTCAAGTATAAACGAAGTCACAGCCGTTCTGCGCCCTTGCCTTTCCGTCCGATTGGGCGCAAGGAGGCGCTACGCAAGCACGCGCCCCGGACAAGCCGGGTTGCGCGGCGACGGATCAGCCGGAGTGAGAGCACTCCCGTTTGAAGGTCCGGGCGTGGGCGGGTTTCGCCCTTGTACGGCGGCTGAACGATCCAGTTGTCCCATTGATGAATATCCAGCGCCCGGAGATCGTCCGCGAGCGCTCCTTTGAGGTTATCTTGACCAAATTTACCGACTTCGGTCTCAATCCATCCATTCTCACCGCCATTTCCGAACAGGGCTATGAGACACCGACGCCGATCCAGGCGCGCGCCATTCCCGCTGTCATGAAAGGCCATGATCTGATCGGTCTGGCGCAGACCGGCACCGGCAAGACCGCCGCTTTCGTGCTGCCGCTGGTTCACCAGTTGCTGGCCGAGAACAAGCAGGCCCCGGGCCGCTCCTGCCGGGCGTGATCCTCGCGCCCACGCGCGAGCTCGCCGCCCAGATCGAAGAGCAGGTGAAGGCCTATACCGCCCATACGAAACTGACGAGCACGGTTGTGTTCGGCGGCGTAAAGGCCGGCCCGCAGATCAAGGCGCTGGCGCGCGGCGTGGACATTCTTGTCGCGACGCCGGGCCGTCTTCTGGACCATCTGGGCGAGCGCAAGGCGCGGCTCGATCTCACCCGGTTCGTCATTCTGGATGAGGCCGACCAGATGCTGGATCTCGGTTTCATCCCGGCGATCCGCAAGCTCTTGCGCATGGTGGGCGAGGAGCGTCAGACGCTGATGTTCTCCGCCACCATGGCGCCGGCGATCCGCCAGCTGGCCGATGACTTCCTCGATCATCCCGAAACCGTGGCGGTGACCCCGCCCTCCAAGCCTGTGGAGCGGATCGATCAGAAGGTGTTCTACACCGAAGCCTCGGCCAAGCCCGATGCGCTGATCGATCTGATGGCGCCCGAGGCCGGCAAGCGCGCGATCATCTTCACCCGCACCAAGTACGGCGCGGACCGGGTGGCCAAGCGTCTGGTGAAATACGGCCACAAGGCCAACGCCATTCATGGCGACAAGAGCCAGAACCAGCGCACGCGCGCGCTCGACGCCTTCAAGTCCGGCGAGGCGCCGGTCCTGGTGGCGACCGATATCGCCGCCCGCGGCATCGATGTGGACGGCGTGGATCTGGTGGTCAATTACGAGCTGCCCAATGTGGCGGAGAACTATGTCCACCGTATCGGTCGGACGGCTCGCGCTGGCGCCAGCGGCCGGGCCGTGGCGCTGTGTGCGCCCGATGAGCGCGTGATGCTCAAGGACATCGAGAAGACCATGGGCGTCGCCATTCAAGGCCTCAATGATGCGCCCCCCATGCCCAAGGGCGAAGCGGCGAAATCCAAGCGTCGCCGTCGCGGCGGGCGTCGTGGTCAGGGCCAGGGGCAGGGTGACGGCGGTGGCCAGGCTCAGGCGAGCGCCCCTCGGAGCGGTGAAGGCTCAAAGGGCGGACCGCGCGGCGGCAAGCCCCAGCGTCATCGTCGAGGCGGCGGGGGCGGTGGCCAGCGCCGTTCCGGCGCCCCGCGCGCAGCCGAATAGGCTCGTAACCAGACCGTAACTTGCCAGACGCGCGAGTCTCATCACCCTGAGCTTCAGCTTCAGGGGAGATGAGATGCATCAGCTTGTGTTTGCGGTTGTTCTCAGTGTCATCGGTCTCGGCTCCGCCGGGACCGCTCTGGCTGTCCAGCCGGCGCCGGACGGGCTCGACCCGGTCGAGCCTTACCTCGCCTTTGAGGATGGCCCGATCCTGATCGATAATGTTCTCGTTCTGGATGGGGCAGGCGGTCCTGCGCAACCGGGCATGAGCGTTTGGCTTGAAGACGGGCGTATCGTCCGTCTGGCGCCATCAGGCGCGATCGAGGCGCCGGCGGGCGTTCGGGTCATTGACGGAACCGGGCATACGCTCATCCCGGGCCTCGTCGGGGCTCATGATCACACCCACATGCCCGGCGCGCCCATGCTGCAGCGGGCGGCCAGCCGGCTTTATCTCGCGGGCGGCGTCACCTCGATCCGCACGGTGGGCGCGGCCTCGCCCATGGCCGATCTCGCCATGGCGCGTGCGGCGGAAACCGGCAGCGCCTGTCGCCGCGGGTGGCCACGTCAGCGCCTATGTCAGCGGTCCCGGAGATGCGCCGGTCATGGTGCAGCCCGCCAGTGAAGACGAGGCAAGGGCCTTCGTGCGTCGCTGGGCGGAGACGGGCGTGGGCTGGATCAAGCTCTATCGCCGGGTCGAACCCCATATCGCCGCCGCCGTCATTGACGAGGCCCATGCCCACGGCCTGCGCGTGGCCGGGCATTTGTGTTCCCTGACCTTTGAAGAGGCTTCCGAGCTCGGCATCGACACGATCGAGCACGGCCTTGTCTCAGCGACGGATTTTCTGATCGACAAGCCTGCTGGGGAATGCGTGGGCGGCAGCGTGCCGAACATGGCCCATGTGGAGGCCGACAGTGAAGCCGCGCAGCGCGTCTTCGCAACACTGGTGGAGAACGGAACGGCGCTGGTCTCCACGCTCGCCATTGTGGAAAGCCGGTTCGCCTATCGCTATCAGGGCGAGGCCCGCATCGTGCGGTATCTCGCCCCCGCCTTTCGCGAGGGATATGAAGCGCGTCAGGCGCAGCTTCAGGCGAGCGATAACGAACCGGATGCGTCCTTTGCGAATGCACTGGCGTTCGAGCGCGCCTTTTTCGAGGCAGGCGGGCTTCTGGCGGCGGGGCTTGATCCGGGTCGCCACAACCTTCCCGGCTTTGGTGATCAGAGAAATTACGCATTGTTTCTGGAAGCAGGCTTTTCCCCGACCGAGGCCCTGCAGGTGATGACGCTCAACGGCGCCCGGGTCATCGGGCGCGAGGATGAGCTGGGCTCGGTGGAGACGGGCAAACGCGCGGATCTTGTCCTGCTTGAGGGAGATTTGCTCACCGATCCTGACGCCATCACGCGCCCGGTGCTGGTCTTTCTGAACGGTCGGGCGTTTGACCCGGCAGCGCTTCTGGAAGGGCTCGAAGGCAGGTGGGATTGCAATAGGGCTTAAAGGAACGCCCCACCCGTTTGCTGCATCCAGAACGCATCCAGACAGGCGATCGCGTAGCGTCATGGGCGCCCACGGGCAGGTCCGCCATCACCTTGGCGGGCTCGACCCATTGCTGCTCGATGCCGGGAGCGGCGGGCCAGAGGCCTGAGGATGGACCGTCGCAATAATAGGTCCGCAGCTTCAGCCAGACCCAGTCGCCGCGGGCGTGGGCGCCGATGGGGCTGTCCTGGCTGGCCTGAACCAGAACGCCTCGTCAAAGACATTGCTTTCATTGACGAAGGCCGTGCCTTGCGGGCATCCCAGGCGGCGTTGAGGGCCTTGGCGCTGCTAGATAGCGGCGCATCCATCGCAAAGCCGGGCAGGCGCCAGTCATGGCCGTGGCTGAGGCCGCGCGGATCCGGAGCGAAGCGCTTGGACGGCGCGATCTCGCCGGGCTGATGATCCCGCTCGATCAGAACGCGGCTCTCGGCGTCCACGATGATGTAAAGCTGATAGCGCGCTTCGGGAAAAACCGGTGCGATGTCGGCCTGGGACTGCGCATAGCCGTCAAAGTCCCAGCTCATGAACATGTGCAGATCGCTGCGCGCGCTGTCGGCCTGGCCGCGAACAAACTCGCTCTCATCCTCAAGGGCTTCGCCCAGCACCTTGCGCACCCGGCTCTCATGCAGATCTCTCGTCAGCCGCGCCAGGTGCCCAAGCGCCAGCACGGCGTTGCCGCGCACATACTCATCCTCGTGCTCGGCAAGCTCAAGGCAGACCGCCTGAACATCCACGCCGTCGGGCAGGCCCAGCGACAGGGCGATGGGCAGGGTTTGCAGATCCTCCAGCGGGCCGCGCTCGATGATCTGCGCCACCAGTTGCGGCGTGAGCGCGTCCTCCCCCATGACTAGCTGGTGGGATGGTCTTCGGTGCAGGCGGGCGGTTCGCCCGGTTCCGGATCGCCGGGCAGGGGAATGTATTCGTTTTCATCCACAGGCATGCGGAACGGGGTGTCCTTGAACCCGGCCGCGATCGAGGCGCGCCAGTCGTTCTTGGCCTGCTCGATCCGTTCGCGCGTAGTGGAGACGAAATTCCATTCCATGAAGCGTTCGCCCAGGGACTGGCCGCCCAGAAGCATCAGACGGGCGTCCTCGCTGACGCTGACCCGTTCGGTCACCGCGCCCGGCGTGAAGATCGCCATCTGGCCGCCCGCGATGGTTTCGGCGCCGGTGGTGATGGTCCCGGACACCACATGGATCGCCAACTCTTCATGGCCTTCGGGCAGGTCGAATTCGGCGCCGACCTTCGCCTCGATATGGGCGTAGACGATCGGGGAATAGACCTTGACCGGCGAAGTGTGGCCATAGGCCTCGCCCAGGATCAGACGAAACTGCGCGCCGCCCTTCTCGAAGGCGGGGAGTTCATCTGCGCCGTGGTGATGGAACTCGGCGTCGATCTCCTGCTTGTCGTCGGGCAGGGCGACCCAGACCTGGATGCCGTGCATGAACATGCCGCTGGCGCGGGCGTCCTCGCCGGTGCGCTCGGAATGGGTCACGCCCTTGCCGGCCGTCATCCAGTTCACATCGCCGGGCCGGATCGTCTCGTGCACGCCCAGGCAGTCGCGGTGATCCATCTCGCCGTCAAACAGATAGGTGACGGTCGCGAGACCGATATGCGGGTGCGGGCGCACATCAATGCCCTGGCCCGGCTTGAAGTGCGCCGGGCCCATCTGGTCATAGAACACAAAGGGGCCTACATGGCGGCGGTGTGCGACCGGCAGGATGCGGGCGACGGAAAACCCGCCCAGATCCTTGCTCTTGCCTTCGAGAATGCGTTCCAGCGAGCTCATGGGCGTGTCCTTGTATCGAGCGCTCAGGGCGTCTTGAGGTCGAGAATGACGTTCATCCGGGTGCTTTGTCGCACGGCATAGCCCTTGCGCAGGGCGAGGGCGGCCGCGTCTTGCGTCTCGCGCCCATCGGCCATGTCCGCGCGCTCGAGAATGAGCAGGTCCGGCCAGCGGTCCTTCTCCGCCTTGGCGAAGAAATGCGACAGGATCGCCGCTTCGCCGCCCTCCACATCCACTTTCATGGCGTGGGCTTTCTTCAGCTTCAACTCGTCCATCAGGGTCAGGAGCGTGGTGACGCGCACCGCTTCGCCCTCCGATCCGCCGAGCCGCGCCTGCCCGTGATTGCCGGAGATCATGCGCATGACCTCCTCGCCCTCGTAATCGGCCAGGGCGACGCCGGCCATCTCGATATTGCCCAGCCCGTTCTGACGGGCGTTGAAGCTGAGACGGCGGCGCATTTCGCGTTGGGGTTCGACGGCAATGACGCGCGATTTCGCACCGCCGGCCTTGGCGGCGACCAGAGAATAGGCGCCGGCATTCGCGCCGATATCCATGAAGGTCCTGCCCGGTCCCATCGTGCCGCGCAGGGCGGCCAGTTCCGCTGGGTCAAAGCATTGCGGCGTCATGAACAGGCGCTTTTCCGACAGATTGTCGGTGGGTGGAGGCGCAGTTTCAGCCCGAGCGCCTCCACATCCGCGACCCGGCCTCACTGCCATTCAGCGCGAGGGGGACGCGCGCGCCTGCGAGGCGCAGTCCGGCGCGCGAGGCGGGCAGCGCCCGGCCGATCGCGAGACCGATCCGGCTGACGAATCCGGCGCATAGGCGCCATAGTCCGGCGCGGGCGGCTCATGGGCGACCGGTCCGCCGCGGGAGCGGACAAGGCCATCCGAAGCCGGCGGAATCGCCAGGGTTTCGTCAGTTTCAAGCGCGGCTTGGTCGGGATTGGAGGACGTCTCTGTCATGGGAGTTCTTATAAACGGATTTGCCGGGCTCCGCATACCATCAGATCAGGTTTCCACTTTCGCGCCGAGGCCTATAAGGTCACGGCAAATCGGAGGAGGAGAGACAGAATGCTGCGCACTGTCATGGTCGCCGCCCTGGCGTCGACCGCCGGTCTGGCCCAGGCCCAGACAACATTTACGAGCTTGATGCGGAAACGCGCGAGATCGCCCAGAGCCTGGGGCGGACCGCGCTTGAGAGCGATCTTGCCTATGAGATCACGGAATCGCTGAGCACCGAGATCGGTCCGCGTCTGGCGGGCACGCCGCAGGAAGCCCGCGCGCGGGACTGGGCGGTGGAGATGTTCGAACACCTCGATTTCCAGAATGTCCGCATTGAGGAGTTCGAGCTGGATCTGTGGACCCGGGGACGCTCGGTCTATGAGGAAGTGGCGATCACCGCGCCCTATCCCCAGCCGGTCTACGCCATCTCTCTGGGCGGCGCGGCCGCCACGCCCGAGGGCGGGCTCGAGGCTGAAGTGGTCTTCTTTGACAGCTATGACGCGTTTCTGGCGTCTGACGCGTCCGAAGATGCGCTTGAAGGCAAGCTGGTCTTCGTCAATGACCGCATGGTCGCCAGCCGGACGGGCGAGGGTTATGGCTGGGCCAACCGCAAGCGTCGCGACGGCTGGGTGCTGGCCGAGGACCGGGGCGCGGCGGGTCTTCTGATCCGCTCGGTGGGCACCAGCACCAATCGTTTCGCCCATACCGGCATGATGAGCTTCCCTGACGGACGTCAGCCGGAAATCCCGGTGCTGGCGGTCTCCGCGCCCGATGCGGACCAGATCCAGCGCCTGCACGAGATGGGTGAGACGATCCGCATCACCATGCGCACCTACGCCGGTTGGCGCGGTCAGGCGATGAGCGGCAATGTCATCGCCGAGATCGAGGGCTCTGAAGCGCCCGAGGAGATCGTCATCATCGGCGCGCACCTTGATAGCTGGGATACTGGCACCGGCGCGCTCGACGATGGCGCCGGGGTGGGCATTGTCACGGCGGCCGCCAAGCTGATCGCTGACAGCGGTCACCGCCCGCGCCGCACCATTCGCGTGGTGCTGTTCGGCGCCGAGGAAGTGGGCTGGTGGGCGCGCGCGCCTACGCCAACGCCCGCATGGAGGACGGGACGATCGGTGATCACATCATCGGGTCTGAATCCGATTTCGGCGCCCGGGAAGTCTGGCGCATGGGATCGAATGTGGCGAGCACGCTCTGCCCGAAATCGCGGCCATCCATCGCGAACTTCAGGCGCTTGGCGTGGTGCCCGGCGATAATGAAGGCGGCGGCGGCCCCGACATGATCCCGCTGCAATACATGGGCGTTCCCATGGTTCGGCTGGAGCAGAATGGCGAGGACTATTTCGAGTTCCATCACACGCCGAACGACACGTTCGACAAGATCGTGCCCGAGGAAATGGCGCAGAACGTGGCGGCCTGGACCATGATGATCTGGCTGCTGGCGGACAGCGAGACGGATTTCCGTCCGCAAGCGCAGCAGGCGGAGGCCAGCCAGTAGTTTCCGTTCTGGAAGCAATAAGCTTCCAGAACGCGGTCTACACAGGTAATTCGGGCGTAGGCATATCCCCTGACATCTGATGCGGCGCCGCCGCAAAACTGATGGAGAGGCTTATGTCTGCGCCCAATATCCTTCGCATCAATTCCAGCGCCCGCAAGGACGGCTCCCTGAGCCGTGAGCTGTCGTCCCTGCTGGCTGATGCGCTGGCCGGAGAGACCGGCAATGTTGTGGTTCGCGATCTGGCGGACCGTCCCGTCCCCCAAGTGGATGCGGACTGGGTCGGCGCCAATTTCACCGACCCGTCCGAGCGCTCCGATGAGCAACGCGAGACGCTGAAAGGCTCTGATGCCCTGATCTCCGAGCTTCATGCCGCCGATCACATCGTCATCGGCGTCGCGATGTACAATTTCTCCATTCCGTCTTCGCTGAAGGCCTGGATCGATCAGGTCGCCCGGGCGCGGGAAACCTTCCGTTATAGCGAAGCGGGCCCGGAGGGCCTGCTGAAGGGCAAGACTGCCTGGCTTGTCATGGCGTCCGGCGGCGCGCGACTGGATTCCGAAGCCGATTTCGCCACACCGTACCTTCGCTTCATCCTGGGCTTCCTGGGCATCACCGATGTGCGCGTGATCGACGCCATGGGCTGGCCCTTCCTGGAAGACGAGCAGAAGGTCGCCGTGCGCGAGCTGGCGCGCACGGCGACCGCCGAGACCCTTCTGGCGGCGGAATAACCGCCTCGCTCACAAGATTGTGGTGGGCGTTTGATTGGCGCTTGCGAGGCGCGGTCGGCATGTCTTGAGCCCTCCGTTGCAGATGGCCCAAGGAGTTTTCATGACCGCGCCTCGCATCCTGACCCTGTATTCCAGCGGTCGCACCACCCAGTCCGCCAGCCGTGAGCTGGCGGATCGATTGTCCAGGGGGCTGGCCGGCGATGCGGACGCCATCGTGACCCGTGATCTGGTGGCGAACCCGCTGCCTTTTGTGGACGAGGCCTTTGTCGACGCCGCCTTCACGCCGCCATCCACGCGCACTGAGGCTCAGACCGAGGCGTTGCGCGTCTCGACCGAAGTCATGGATGAGCTGATGGCCGTGGATCACGTCGTCATCGCGACGCCGATGTACAATTATTCCATCCCGGTGGCGCTCAAGGCGTGGATTGATCTGGTTGCGCGTGCAAACGAGACCTTCCGCTATGTCTTTGATGATGGCGATCCGTATGTGGAAGGCCTTGTGAAGAACAAGACGGTTTGGGTCGTCATGCCCACCGGCGGTACGGCGCTGGGTTCCGAGATCGACTACGCCACGGGCTATCTGAAATTCGTGCTCGGCTTCATGGGCATGAAGGATGTGCGCTTCATCGACGCCGCGGGCTGGCGTGAGTTCGATGACGCCCGCAAGGACGCTCTGCGTGAGGAGCTGAAAGCGCTGGCGGCCAGCGCCTGAGTCTGACAGACGGCGGCTAGAGCGCCAGCCACTCCTCGCGCACGCCCAGCTGGCGGAACACTTCCGACCAGTAGGCCTGCAGGATGGCGCGGTCTTCCGCGCTCCAGCCCCGGCGTTCGATCAGGTAGATCTCGATCCGTACGCCCGCTAGCACATCGCCATACTCGTCCTCGACCAGCGCCGCGACGCGGGCGGGCGGGGGCAGGCGGTTCGCAAGATCGGACCGCGCCCGGCCATACACGCTGAACAGGCGTGAATTCTGCAGCATGTCAGAGACCAGAACCACGGTGCGGCGCGGCGTGCGGGGATCAAATTCCTCTTCCAGCGCCAGATCGGCCAGAGCCTCGATGATGGGGCTGGCCGGGCTTTCCTTGGGTTCGACAAGATCGGCGAGGGCGCTCTGCAGCGGACCTTCAAACAGCGCCTGATAGCGCGCTTCGACACGGGCGGGATTGCGGTAGAGCGGATTGATCTGGTCGCCGCGCCCGGGATTGCACAGTGAGAAGCTGTTGGTGTTGATCAGCTCGCCGCGCGCGTCGAGTTCGTAGAGCGACAGGCGCTCGCCGATATCGAGCCGGTCACGGCTGTCCAGCACAAGCGTTTCGATGCGCCGGGCCTGTTCAGGGGAATACAGATCGGTCTTGTCGATCACCAGCGCCATGTGAGCGGGTTGCTCGCCACTCAGGCAGAGCGTGTTGGGATCGTATTCGGGCGGCTGAAGAACAAGCGCAGCGTAACTGATCGCGCCGAGCACCCCGGCCACGATCAGAATGTTGACGATGCCGAGAACATCCTTGCTGCGCATATGTCTGACGCCCCCTCTGCCAGCCGCTCGCGGAGCGCATCATGGGGCGCCCTCCGCCATATGGCTAGACGTTATCGGCCCGGGAAGGGCGGTTTGTCCGCGCTGGCCTCATCCCGGCTATCGGTCAGATCGGTGTCCGGCGCCTGCTCGTAGAGCTGGATGGAGCGCGAATTGTCGGCCGCGAAGAACTTGTCGATCTTGCGCTTGAGCGCAATCGCCTCACGGCGTGTCGGCGCGCTCAGGCTCGCCTCGATGTCATCGGGGTCCTGGGCATGTTCGCGATGGGTGTGCGGCAATTGCTTGAGCACGGCGGAGAGATGGGCGGCTGCATTGATGGCGCGGCGCTGGGCGGTGCCATAGCCGATCAGCCGGTCGTCAAAGGTTGCGCCCTTGAAGGCGGCGATGGCGGCGAAGGTGATGCCGAGCCCGAACAGCAGAAGGCCTTCCAGCGTCTGGATTCCGGTCAGGCTGAAAGCCGAGCTGACCGGGGCCAGGATGGCGCCGGTGGGTTCGGCCAGATCGCCCAGGGCCAGTGTGGCGGCGTTCAGCTCAAGAAGGTCGCGATAAAGCGCGGCGGTATAGTTCAGGAACACCACGAAGCCGACCGCCATGGGCGTGCCGATAATGGCCGCGGCGAAGGAGAAGGGCCTGTCCGGGTTCTGCAGCAGGCGCAGCCCCAGAAAACCGATCAGGAAGAAGGAGGTGATGACGTTAGTGAAGGCCACGGTGATGGCCTGGATCCAGCCGCCCAGAAGGCCCAGGTCGGAGCTTTTGGAAAAGAAGTAGGCGTTGATCAGCCCTTCCACCAGAACCATCCCGGCGAGGATGGAGAAGTGCATGATGTGGCTGTCCGGATAGGTGGCCGAGCGGTTGATCCACTTGTCGCGCGGCAGGGCCTCCTCGAACATGCGGCCTCGCGTCTGGCGAAAATGCAGATAGGCGTCGAAAGAGGCCGAGGCGCGATAATACGCATCGGTCAGACGATCAAACATCTGGTGGGTCTTGCGGTCGATTTCAGTATCCATGGCGTCGTCCGAATCCTCTGAACGGCCCCGGTTCAAGCCCAGGAGATTGTTCGAGATCGGCCGATCTTGGGTCTCAATCGCATCACGCATGGTCCGGCCCCTTATGCTCACTGTTCACAACGCCCAAGCATTAACCATGTTCCGATAATCGAGCTTAAGTTGGGCGAAATCAAACAAAACAAGGCGGAAGCGTGGCGAAATTCGGCTTTTTTCGGCGCCGTCTTCGGCCTAGTTTCCCGCTTGGACGAGTCAGGCGCATGCTGCGCCGTTAACATACATGAACAATCCGGGCCTGAACCGGAGCTGAACGTTCGAGGGGATATCATGACGGGATCAAACAATACGCGTCGTACGGTGCTAGGGCTTCTGGCCGGAGCGGGAGTGGGCGGCATCGCCGCCTCCGCCGCCGGCGCCCGTCAGCAAACGCCGGTCAACTCGGAGATGCTCTCCGGGGCTGAACGGCTCATGGGCGTGAGCTACACGCGTCCGAGCGCGAGCAGATGCTGAACGGCATCGAGGCCTGGATGTCCCGCGCCGAGCGTCTGCGCGCGGTGGAGAAGCCCAACGAGCTGGCGCCGGCCCTGACCTTTGATCCGCGCCTGCCGGGCAAGACCTATCGCGCCCAGGACAATTTTGTCACCGGCCTGCCCATCAACGCCGGACCGGCGCCGTCCGATCCCGCCGACATCGCCTTCGCTCCTAGCTGGAAGCACGCCGCCTGGATGGCGTCCGGCGAGCTGACCAGCGTCCAGCTGACCGACATCTATCTTGATCGCATCGCCCGCCATGGCGAGGCGCTGGAGTGCTTTGTGACCGTCACGGCCGACCTGGCCCGGCGTCAGGCGGCGCAGATGGATGCCGAACGCGCGCGCGGACAGGTGCGCGGACCGCTTCACGGCGTGCCTTACGCTCTCAAGGACATCATCGATGTGGCCGATATCCGGGCGACCTGGGGTGCGACTCTCTATCAGGACCGCGTCGCCGAGGAGACGGCCGTGGTCGCCAAGCGTCTCGAAGAGGCGGGCGCCGTGCTGCTGGGCAAGGCCACGTCCGGCGCTCTGGCGTATGGCGATATCTGGTTTGACGGGGTGACCCGCAATCCGTTCAACCCCAACGAGGGCAGCTCGGGCAGCTCCGCCGGTCCCGCGTCCGCGACGGCCGCGGCGCTGTGCAGCTTCGCTATCGGCACCGAAACACTGGGCTCCATCGTCTCGCCGTCCCACCGGTGCGGCACGACGGGGCTGCGTCCGACCTTCGGGCGGGTGGCGCGCACCGGCGCCATGGCGCTGTGCTGGTCGCTCGACAAGATCGGTCCCATCGTGCGCTCAACGCCTGATGCGGCGCTGGTGCTCGGCGTGATCAATGGCGGGGATGCGGGAGACGCCTCCTCTTTCGATCATGGCTTCGAGGCGGACTTCTCCCGCGATCTGTCCGGGCTTCGACTGGGCTATAACCCGACCTGGTTCGAGGAGGCGGCCGATCCGGATCGCGCGGCGCTCGAGGCCGGCCCGGGCGCTGGGGGCGAGCTCGTCCCCGTGGAGTTCGAGGAGCAGCCTGGGACGCCATGCTCATCCAGCTGGAATGCGAAGCGGCGGCGGCGTTCGAGACCATGACGCTCGAGGATCTCGACGATCAGCTGCGCTGGCAGGTGGATGCGGCCTGGCCGAACACCTTCCGCCGGGCGCGCTTTGCGAGTGCGGTGGACATGGTCAATGCCGATCGCCTGCGTCGCAAGGCCATGACCATGATGGCGGAGACCTTCGAGGGCATCGACGCGATGATCGGCCCGAACTTCGCAGGCGGCATGCTGCTGATCACCAACTATACCGGTCATCCCCAGCTCGCCTTCCGCTCGGGCTTTGTCGATCAGCCCACGCGGACGATCTTCGGCGCTCCGGCGGATGAGAGCGGTGACACCTTCTCGGTGCCGTATGCGACCTCGCTCTGGGCGCCGCTCTTTGACGAAGGCGTGATCCTGGCGCTGGGCGCCCAGATTGAAGCGCGTCTGGGCGTGGCCGATACTCGCCCGCAAGCGTTCGCCGAGTAACGCCAGTCAAACCGGGAGGACCGTCCATGAAGTTCTATGATTGCGCCACTGCGCCCAGCCCGCGCCGCGCTCGCATGGTGATTGCGGAAAAGCGGATCGATGTGGAGACCATCGAGATCGATCTGCGATCGGGCCAGCAGTTCAGCGAGGACTTCAGGACGGTCAATCCCGGCTGCACCGTGCCGGCCCTGCTCACCGATGACGGGGAGAGCCTGTGCGAGAACGCGTCCATCGTGCGGTATCTCGAGGCGCTCTATCCCGATCCGCCGCTTCTGGGCACAAGTCCGATCGAGCAGGCGCGCGTCGCCGAATGGGTGTGGCGGGCCGAGTTCGAGGGGCTGATCAGCGTCATGGAAGTGCTGCGCAATACGTCCAAGGCCATGAAGGACCGGGCGCTGCCGGGGCCGGACCCGGTGCCGCAGATCCCCGAGCTGGCCGAGCGCGGCATGATGCGGGGGCAGCGCTTCTTCAAGACGCTGGACACACGCCTGTCCGAGACGCCCTGGCTGGCGGGGGATGCGTTCAGCTTCGCCGACATCACCGCCTTCGTGTTTGTCGAGTTTGCGGCCTGGGTGAAGATGATCCCGGGGGGTGAGCTGGAGGCGCTGGCCAAATGGCGGGACGCCTGCAAGGCGCGTCCCAGCGGTCAGGTCTGACGCTTGCGCGCGAGCCAGACGCCGGCGCCGCCGCAGGTCTCATCATTGAAGCGTTGATCGACCAGCTCAAGGCCGGCGTCTTCCAGCGCAGTCTCAAACTGTGTCGGGGCGAGGCTCGCATGAAAGAGGCGATCCCCGAACATGTCGCCCCAGGCGACGCCCTCGCCATCCCCGCTGGTGAACATGAACGGGGCGCCTGGCGCCAGCGCCGATCCTATTCGGGCGATCAGCTGCGCCTGATCCAGGCCCGGCAGGTGAAAGCTCGAATGCCAGGCGAGGGCGCCGGCATAGGGTCCTGAGAGATCGATTGTCCGCATGTCGCCCACACGCCAGCGCTGATCAGGCCAGGCCTTGCGGGCGAGCGCGACCATGGCCCCGGCCACATCCACGCCTTCGACCTGTCGCCCCTGATCGATCAGATGCGCGGCAATGGGAAATCCCGATCCGCAGCCAAGATCAAGAATGCGCCCCTGAGAGGGCGCCAATGCCAGAAAGCGGGCCATCCAGCCCGCTTCCATGAAGGTCTTGGCCGAGCGTCTTCGGGCGTCAAATCGCCCGGCGTGACGCTCATAAATGTCCGCGATGGCGGAGGCGCCGCGCGCCTCCGCCTCGGGATCCCGATCGGTCATTCAGCGTCGGCGGCGTTCGCCGGATCGTATTGCTCGAACCAGGCGAGCACATGACCGGTTTTCTGCAGCAGGCGCGAGGGCCGGCTGTCGGCGATGCGTGATAGCGCCCGGAATGCGCACCAGCCGGCTTTCAATGCCGCGGATCTGCAGGGCGTTGTAGTATTGCTCGGCCTCGAAGACAGGGGTGCGGCGGTCTTCGCCGCCGACAAAGACCAGGGCCGGCGTTTCCACATTGCCCACCAGAGAGAGCGGGCTGCGGCGCCAGTAGGTCTCTGGGTCTTCCCAGGGCGTCACGCCGAACCAGTAGCGATAGATGCTCGGCCCGATATCGGCGGCGAGGGCGAAGCTGACCCAGTTGATGACCGGCTTGCCCACGGCGGCCGCCGCAAAGCGATCGGTCACCCCGATGAGCTGGGCGGTCAGCACGCCGCCGCCCGAGCCGCCAGTGACGAACAGTCGATCCTCGTCCACAAAGCCGCGCGCGATCAGGGCATCGACGCCCGACAGAAGGTCGTCCACGTCCTGACCGGGGTAATCCTTGTCGATCTCGTTGGAGAAGGCCTCGCCATAAGAGGTCGAGCCGCGCGGATTGGTGTAGAGCACCACATAGCCGGCGGCGGCATAGAGCTGCACCTCGGCGGAGAATTGCGGACCATAGGCGGTGTGCGGGCCGCCATGGATTTCAAGGATCATCGGATAGGACTGGTTCGGATCAAAACCGGGCGGATAGCGATCCAGCCCTCGATCTCCTGACCGTCCGCCGAGCTGGCCCAGGTAAAGCGTTCAACTTCCGCAAGATCACGCAGGCCCAGAACGTCCGCATTCACATCGGTCAGGCGATTGGCCAGACCCCGGCGCGTGCCGACGCCGACATTGGCCAGATCATATGCGCTGGCCAGTGTTGCGGCCCAGCGGTCATTGCCGGACACGGAGAAGGCGCCGGACGTGTAGGGACGGCCAAAGGTCATGCCGCCCAGATCGTCGCGAATCCGGTCGAGTCCGCCATTGAGGCCGGCATAGCCCAGCACGGTGTGGCCGCGATCATCAAAACTGACCCACAGGCCGCGTCCGCGTTCGTCCCATCCGGCCTGATTGAAGCCGCGATCCAGATCCGCCAGCAATTCGCGCGGCTCGCCGCCGGACAGGCTCATGACCTTCAGGTCGGTGTCCACATTGGATTCTTCGCGACGCGGGGTGGAGAGGTAGGCGAGCATGTCGCCATCAGGCGAAATGCGGGGGCTCGATTCTCCGCCCGGAAAGTCCGTGATCTGGACCGGATCGGAGGCGTCCAGCGCAATGGCGTAGATATCCGCCTCGCGGAAATCGAAATCATCGGCCTCACGCCCGCCGAGCGAGTAATAGAGGCGCTGGGAGTCCGGCCCCCAGCTTACGCCTGAAATCGAGCCGTCGGTCACATGGGTCAGTTGACGCGGAGCGCCGCCATCAGCGGGCGCCACGAAGATCTGAGAATAGCCGGACGGCAGTTCGCCCGCGCCATCGAATTCATAGCGTGTGGTCTCATCGACCAGGGCGGGCGCCGCCCACTCGGCGCGCGCGGCTTGTCGGGCATGCCGATGTCCACCTGCGGTTCGGGGGTGGGCATGAACATGGTGAAGGCGATCCAGCGCCCGTCCGGAGACCAGCTCAGATTTCCGGCGCCGCCGGGCAGCTGGGCCAGAGTGGCGCTGCGGCCGTTATCGACCCAGACCTTTTCAGAAGGCTTTCGCCGTTCTCGTTGGCGATGAACACGATCTGGCTGGAATCGGGCGACCAGCGCGGTGAGGAGTAATCGCCCGAGCCGGTGACCAGCGGCCGATTGGCGCCGCCCTCATAGGGCGCCGTCCAGATGGCCGACCGGGTCTGGTCGGTCATGATGTCATTGGAGCGCCGTTGATAGGCGACCCAACGGCCATTGGGGCTGATCTGCGGATCGCGCGCCATCTCAAGGCTGAAAATATCGGCGGCCTGCAAGGGACCGCCCTCCGCCTGGGAGGCCGCTAAGGCGCTGGGGCTCGCCATCGCCAGGGCGAGCGATGCAAAAGTATCCGGTTCATCCAGTACGCTCCAAATCTCTGATCTGTCAGCGTAGAACCTGAACCGCTTAAGGGCAAGGGCGGGGTTAGAGGGCGCCGTTCAACAGGCGCGCCCGCGACAACCTGTAGGGCGGAGCCGGGTGGGGCAGCTGTCCGACGGCCTTGCCCGAGAACAGGTGGGCGCTGGTCTGGCTCGCCGCCCGGAAGCTCTCCCAGGTTTCAACCCGGTTGAAATAGACAAGACTGCCGCCACGCTTCGCGCTGGCCATGAACCGCTCGATATCCAGCCGGTCGGATTCTGTCAGGCGCTGGGGAAAATCGGCGCCGATCGCGTCCACGCCGGAATGCTCGAAGCGGCTCCAATAGGGCCAGTCCGTGCGGACATGAACGAACAGCTTGGGCGATTGCGCATGCAGGATGCGCAAGGTCTCGTCCAGCACGTTGGGGGCGTATCGGAGGGCGCGTCCTTGATCTGCACCCAGATCAGCTGGCGCAAATGGGCGGGCAGGGCGGCCAGCGCGGTGACATATGTGGATCGCGTGCGCGGATTGCTCAGCGAGGTATAGCCCGCGGGCACGATCAGGGCGCACCGGCTGCCGGAGCGGACGAGCTCTTCAAGCGCCTCGGTTGCGCTTTCCAGGACGGCCTGATCGACAGCGCACCGGGCGTCAGGCTTGAGATCGGTCAGCATGAGGTCTGTGTTGCGCGCCTGAAAGGGCTGATCAACGCCGGCATTGACGGCGCGCACGATATAGCTCGCCACCGCTTCCCGCTTCTGGTCCCAGAGCGGTTGATAGAACAGGGAGAACGCCTTGTTCTGATCCGGCTCGGTCTGAACGGTCCTGGCCTGGCGCGGCTCGTCCACATCGGCGGAGGCGAGCGTGGCGGCGAATTCCTCGACGCTCAATTGCTCGCTCTTGGCCTCCACGCCGAGCTGGTTGATGAAAGCCTCGCCCAGGAAGAACTCCTCGAGTTCGCTGCGGACCTTGTTGGTCAGCGCCTGGGCCTGGCGCCCGGAGAGCGCCTTGAAGATCACCAGATAGCCGCTCTCGCACTGGATGATCAGATCATCCTCGGCCACACGGCGTTCGATGATGGAGCGGGACGCGATGAAGGCGCGCTCTCGCAGTTCAGGCCAGCGCGGGCCCGCAGCTTCGCGGACCCGGTCCATGTTCAAGAACTGGTACCGGCTTACGTCAATCTGCTCAGCGCTCGCCAAATGGCGCTTGAGCTGAATCATTACGTCATCGTTCACGCGCGTGCGCCTCCTCACTCCGGCCTGATCTTAACCCTGAAGGCGTTGTCAGAGCGTAACTCTGATTTCGCGGTCTCAGCGGGCGCGTCGAGCGAGCATTCGCCGGCGTCTGAGAGGGCGGGTTGCTGCGGTGTGTTGCTGCGCCGCACCTGTTATAAATTATTCAAAGAAAATGGGCTTTTCGCCGCATTCTGATTTGAATGTCGTGCATGCAGCATCTTTATATTGCGTCGCAAATCGGTCATGGTCCGCGCAACCGGTCCCCGGACCGAACCAACAACACAAGCAGTCAGATCAAAGGCTGCGCCATTTCAGGGAGAGTTTTCATGGCAGCATCCTTCAAGCGGATCGCCTTGCTGGCCGCAGTGTCGAGTGTGACGCTCGGCGCGGCGTCTCAAGCGCAGGTCTTCGATCAGGTCGGCGGCGGCGAACGCCGCACCGTGGACGTCATCACGGTGACCGCGCAGCAGCGCGAGGAAAGCGCCCAGGACGTGCCGATCTCCATCGGCGCCTATGACACCGAAGCCCTGGCCAATGCCGGCGTGCGCGACATCAAAGACCTGCAAGCCATCGCTCCGGGCCTGATCGTCACCTCGACCCAGTCCGAGACCATTACCACCGCGCGTATTCGCGGCATCGGCACCGTGGGCGACAACTTTGGTCTCGAAAGCTCTGTCGGCGTCTATATCGATGGCGTGTTCCGCGCCCGTAACGGCGTCGGCTTCAACGATCTGGGCGAGCTGGAGCGTATCGAGGTGCTGCGCGGCCCGCAGGGCACGCTGTTCGGCAAGAACACCTCCGCCGGCGTCTGAACATTGTCACCGCCGGCCCCGAATTCGAGCCGGGCGGCTCCATTGAAGCCACGTTCGGCGATTACGGCTATTCGCGCATCAGCGCCCATGTGACCGGCCCGATCATGGAAGACGTTCTGGCCGGCCGCCTGTTCGCGGTGCAGGGGCAACGCGACGGCTATATGGACCTTTATGTCGAGGACGATAATGGCCAGCTGCGCCAGACGGACTCTGACGACCAGGATTTCTGGTCCGTTCGCGGCCAGCTGGAATGGACCCCGAGCGCTTCCGTGACCGGCCGGCTGATCGCCGACTACACCGAGCGTGATGAAGTCTGCTGCTCCGCCGCATCCTGGGATTACACCGCAGCCGGCATCGCACTGGTCAATTCCGTGGGCGGTCAGACCCTGTTCCCGGCCGACCCGTCCGAGCGCGTGGCGTTCGCCAATCGTGAATACGACCAGATCGTCGAGGACTGGGGCGTGTCCGCCGAGTTCGACATCGAGATGCCGATCGGCACGCTGACCACGGTCACCTCCTATCGCAACTGGGAGAACGCCCGCAGTCAGGACATCGACTACACCAGCGCCGACCTCGCCTTCCGCGACAAGGACAACAACTTCACCGACATCGAGCGCCTGTCCCAGGAAGTCCGTCTGAACGGTCAGTGGGGCGATCTGGACTGGCTCGTGGGCGCGTTCTACTCCCATGAAGATCTGGTGCTGGGCGACGGCATCCGCGTGGGCGAGGACTGGGAGGCCTTCCTGGGTCGCTCGCTGACGGCGGGCTCCGTGCCGCCGCTGGGCACGCCGGCCGGCGTCAGCGTCGTCCTGTCCCAGCTGACGGGCGGTCTGATCAACATTCCGCCGGGCATGGCCTTCATCGACGGCCAGGGCGTGAACCAGGATCTGTATGACCAGACGGCGGACAGCTGGGCGGTCTTCACCCACAATTCCTACCGCATCACGGACAATCTCTCCGTGACGGCGGGTCTGCGCTACACCCGCGAGACCAAGGACGTCTACGCCACCTTCGACACCAACCAGCCGCTGGCCTGCGCCGCGCTGGAACAGGCGTTCGGCTTTGATCCGATCAACGGCTTCATTGCCGCCGCAACCGCCCAGAACCTGCCCGCGTCCACCATTTCCGGCGGCGCGACGGCGATCGGCAATATCTGTCTGCCGTATCACCGCTCGGGTCTGGATGCGAACGGCTATGACAATGAGCGCACCGATGAGGAAGTGTCCGGCACGATCCGTCTGACCTACGACATCAGCGATGACGCGATGATCTATGGCGGCTTCTCGCGCGGCTTCAAGGCGGGCGGCTTCAATCTGGACCGTCAGCTGAATGGCCCGATCGGCCCGGACGGCTACACCAATTCGGACAATTCCTTTGCGCCCGAGACCGTTGATTCCTATGAGCTCGGCTTCAAGTCCCAGCTGTTCGGCAATGTGGTTCAGCTGAACGGTTCGGTCTTCTATCAGCAGGTCGGCGACTTCCAGCTCAACACCTTCAACGGCATCGCCTTCGTGGTGGAAAGCATCGACGAGGCCGAAAGCTATGGCGCCGAGCTGGACTTCTACTACGCCACGCCGATCGATGGCCTCGACCTGTCGGCGGGCTATGCCTACATCAATACCGAGTACACGGAAGTGAACACGGGCGACCCGCTCGTGGATGCGCTGCAGGGCCAGGACTTCTCGCTGGTGCCGGATCAGACCTTCACCACCCAGGTGATCTATTCGCGTCCGGTGTTTGACACCCTGCTTGCGACGGCCAGCCTCGATGCGCGCTGGGTGTCGGAGTACAACACCGGCTCTGACCTGGACCCGGAAAAGGTTCAGGACGCCTTCACCACCGTCAACGCCCGCATTGGCCTGGGTCGTGAAGACGGCGCCTGGTCGGTCGAGCTGTGGGGCCGCAACCTCACCGACGAGACCTATGCCCAGGTGGCCATCGACGCCTTTGCGCAAGGCCGCCGCGCCGGCTCCGGCACCTCGCTTGATGCCCGCGCAGCGCCAGCTACGCCGCCTTCCTGGGGGCGCCGCGCACCTGGGGCGTGACGCTGCGCACCGAGTGGTAAGCTGATCTCCACAGCTTAGCTGCACTTGCGAAAGGCCGCTTCCGTCAGGAAGCGGCCTTTTCTTTTATGCGCTTAATCGATTCGGGAGGGGCGCTGTTCGCGCAGTCATGCTGCGACTGCAGCGCGTGAATTCTTGAAATATACGTATTCTACTGTGCAAATGCAGCATAGATTGACGCGCACGTAATCGTGACAGCTTCGCAACAGTTGTATACCAAAATTCGCAAAATGAGCGGATTTGGGCATTCCGGGAAGCTTAAGCGCTATTGGGTGCTTTACGCGCCCGCAAAATAAGTCACCTTTGTATGGACATTAGTCAGTGATGCATGGGGCCGGCGGCTTCATGACCGTCAACCGGGACAACCGGGCACGCTGAGTAGGGAGGAGACTAATTCATGATGTCGACATTCACGCGCACCGCCTTGTATGCGGCTGCATCCACGCTGGTTCTCGGCGCCGCGGCACAGGCTCAGGTGTTCGAGCAAGTCGCGGCGGAGAGCGCCGCACCATCGATACGATCACGGTGACCGCGCAGCAGCGTGAGGAAAGCGCACAGGACGTTCCGATCTCGATCGGCGCCTATGACACCGACGCCCTTCAGAATGCCGGCGTCAAGGATATCAAGGATCTGATTTCCATCGCACCGGGCCTGATGGTGACCTCCACCCAGTCCGAGACCATCACGACCGCGCGTATTCGCGGCATCGGCACCGTGGGCGACAACTTCGGCCTGGAAAGCTCTGTCGGCGTGTATATCGACGGCGTGTTCCGGTCCCGCAACGGCGTGGGCTTCGGCGATCTCGGCGAGATCGAACGCATCGAGGTGCTGCGCGGCCCGCAGGGCACGCTGTTCGGCAAGAACACCTCCGCCGGCGTTCTCAATGTCGTCACCGCCGCTCCTGAATACGAGTATGGCGGCTCTCTGGAAGCCACCTTCGGCGATTATGGCTACAATCGTTACAGCGGCTCGCTGACGGGGCCGATCGTAGAGGATGTGCTGGCCTTCCGTCTGTTCGCCGCCAAGGGCGAACGCGACGGCTTCACCCAGCTGGTTCTTGATGACGGCAATGGCCCGGCTGAAGTGCGTGATTCCGAAACGCAGGACTATTACACCTTCCGCGCCCAGGCGCTGTGGACGCCGAGCGACTCCGTCGAGGGGCGTCTGATCTATGATTATTCCAGCCGTGACGAGCTGTGCTGCTCGGCGGTCCAGTGGGATTACGCCGCGACGCCGGAATTCTTCGTGAATGCCGTAGGCGGCCAGGTGATCGCACCGGCGGACCCGGAAGCGCGCATCGCCTTCGCCAACCGCGAATACATGCAGGAAGTCGAAGATCAGGGCGTGTCTGCAGAGTTCGACATCGAGCTGCCGATCGGCACCCTGACCTCGGTCACCGCCCTGCGTCGCTGGGACAATGACCGCACCCAGGACATCGACTATTCCACCGCCGACATCGCCTATCGCGGCAGCGGCAATTATACCCGTCTTGACCGTTTCTCCCAGGAAGTCCGCCTGACGGGCATCTGGGGCGATCTGGACTGGCTGGTGGGCGGCTTCCTCTCTCATGAGGAGCTCGAACTGGGCGACGCCATCCGCTATGGCGACGACTGGGAAGCCTATCTGGGCCGTCTTCTGACGGCGGGCTCCGTGCCGCCGCTGGGCACGCCGGCCGCGTCTCCGCTGTTCTGTCGCAGATTGCGCCCCTGGCGCCGGTCGCGGCGCTGATCGGCGTTCCGGGCGCGCAGGGCTTCCTGCCGGTTCCGGCTCCGGGCACCGCTTTCCCCGAAGGGACGGGCGTGGCGCAGGACGTGTATGACCAGACGGCGCAGAGCTGGGCTCTGTTCACGCACAACACCTATCGCCTGACCGACAATCTCAGCCTGACCGCGGGTCTGCGCTATACGCACGAAACCAAGAATGTCTTCGCGACGTTCGACACCAACAGCCCGGCCGGTTGCGGCGCGCTTGAAACCGCGTTCGGCCCCGATCCGGTGTCCGGCCTGATTGCAGCGGCGACCGCTGCGGGTCTGCCGGCGGCGTCGATTTCCGGCCTGGCCACGGCAGCCGGCAATATGTGTCTGCCCTATGCCCGGACGGGTCTGGACCAGACCGGTTACCAGCGTGAGCGCACGGACGAGCAGGTCTCGGGCACCATCCGCCTGACCTATGACTTCAGCGACGACATGATGGGTTATGTCGGCTATTCGCGCGGCTTCAAGGCGGGCGGCTTCAACCTTGACCGTTCCTTCAACGGCCCGGTCGATGGCGCGCTGGGCTACACCGATGTGGACTCCGGCTTCGCACCGGAAATCATCGACGCCTATGAAGTGGGCTTCAAATCCCAGCTCTTCGGCAATGTGCTGCAGCTGAACGCCAACGCCTTCTATCAGGAGGTCGAGGACTTCCAGCTCAACACCTTCACCGGCATCTCCTTCGTGGTGAACTCGATCGAGAGCGTGACGAGCTATGGTCTTGAAGTGGACTTCGCCTACGCCACCCCGATCGATGGTCTCGATATCACCGGCGGCTATGCATATGTGAACGCCGAGTATGGTGATGAGGCCTCAACAGCGCCGAATCTGCGCGGCAAGCAGATCTCGCTCTCGCCGGAGAACTTCCTGACGGCCCAGATCATCTATGAGCGTCCGCTCTGGGGTGACATCTGGGGCCTGGCGAGCCTCGATGCCCGCTATGTCAGCGATTACAACACCGGCTCTGACCTGGATCCGGAAAAGCTGCAGGAAGCCTTCACCCTGCTCAACGCCCGGGTGGGCCTGAACCAGGCTGATGGCCAGTGGTCGATCGAAGCCTGGGGCCGCAACCTGACCGATGAAGCCTATGCGCAGGTCGCCTTTGACCAGTTCGCGCAGTCGGGCGGCTTCGGCGCCTTCATGGCGGCTCCGAGGACCTGGGGTATCACTTTGCGCACGGAGTGGTAGACTACAAAAAAACTGATTGGCGCTACGACCAGTCAGGGAGGATGGCGAGGGCCGGAGCGAAAGCTCCGGCCCTTGTCTTTTCAACTGTTTGCTTCAGCCGACAATAAAAAGGGCGGCCCGAAGGCCGCCCCTTGATCAGAATCGATCTGCCCTATCGGGACTGGATTTTGCCGTAGGCGGGCAGGGTCAGGAATTCCTCGAAGCTCTCGCTGAGCGCCAGCTCGGTCAGGATGTCGGCGGCTTCGGAGAAGCGTCCCCCCGCCCAGGCATTGTCGCCGACTTCCGCCTTTATGGCGTCCGCCGCCTTGGCGATGACCGCTTTCACGCGATCCGCATCGATGAGCTGGCCATCATCGGTCTTCGCGCCATGGGTGCGCCATTGCCAGAGCTGGGCGCGGGAGATCTCGGCGGTGGCCGCGTCCTCCATCAGATTGTGGATCGGCGCGGCGCCGCGGCCTTGCAGCCAGCTCGCGATATAGCGGATCGCCACATCGGCGTTTCCGTACAGACCGCCCTCGGTGATCGTGCCCTCACAGGCCGAGGTGAGCACCTCGCGGTCTTCCTTGACGGCGGGCTTCTTGTCGAGCTGGTTCGGGCCCGGCATGACCTTGTCAAACGCCTCGATCGCCACCGGGACCAGGGCCGGGTGCGCCACCCAGGCGCCGTCATGGCCGATGCTGGCTTCGCGGGTCTTGTCCGCTTTCACCTTTTCCACGGCCGCTTCGTTCGCCGCGTCATCGCCCTTGACCGGGATGAAGGCGGACATGCCGCCCATGGCGTGCGCTCCGCGACGATGGCAGACCGCAATCACGCGCTCAGCATAGGCCGCCATGAACGGGGCGGTCATGGTCACCTGGGCGCGGTCGGGCAGGACTTTGGAGCCGTCGGTCTTCTGCCGCTTGATGAAGCTGAAAATATAGTCCCAGCGGCCCGCGTTGAACGCCGTGATGTTCTCGCGCAGCTCGTAGAGCATTTCATCGAGCTCGAAGGTGGCGGGCAGGGTCTCGATCAGCACGGTGATGCGCACCGTGCCGCGTTTCAGGCCGAGCGCCTCTTCGCAATGACGGATCACCAGCGACCAGAGCCGCGCTTCAAACCGGGTCTCGAGCTTCGGGATGTAGAAATACGGACCGGAGCCGTTCTTCGCCGTGCTGGCGTGATTGTGGAAGAGGTAGAGCACGAAGTCGAAGAAACCGCCGGACACCGGCGCGCCATCGACCGTGACATGGGCTTCATCCAGATGCAGGCCGCGGGCGCGTGCGATCAGGGTCGCGGGCGTGTCGCTGAGTGTGTAGGACTTGCCCGATTTCTCATCGGTGAAGTTGATCGTGCGGGCATTGGCGTCACGCAGATTGATCTGTCCCTCGACCATGTTCTCCCAGGACGGGGTGGAGGCGTCCTCGAAATCGGCCATGAAGCATTTCGCGCCGGAATTGAGCGCATTGATGACCATCTTGCGATCCACCGGGCCGGTAATCTCCACGCGGCGGTCCTGAAGGTCTGCTGGGGCGGGCGGTACGGTCCATTCGCCATTGCGGATGGCCTGGGTCTCACTGGGGAAGTCCAGGATTTCCTCGCCCGCATCCAGGCGCGCCTGCCGGTCGAGACGCTCTTGCAGAAGGCGCTTGCGCTCGCCATCAAAGCGGCGGTGCACATCGGCCAGAAGGCTCAGGGCTTCGGAAGAGAGAATTTCCTCGAAACCGGGCTTCATCGGGCCATGGATGACTAGGCCTTTGGGGGCGTCGCTCATGGGGCGCTCCTTCTTTGTTCAGATTTGCAGGTGCAGCGGCTCGGCGGAGACGATGACGCCGTCCCGGTCCGCATAGATCCAGTCGCCGCGGCGCACGACAGCGCCTGCGAGGGTGACGGGAACGCCGCGGACGCCAAGGTCGCGCTTTTCGGTTTTCATCGGGATCAGCGCCAGGGCGAGCACGCCCAGCGCTTCGGCTTCCAGTTCGGCCACATCGCGCACGGCGCCGTTGACGATCACGCCGGCCCAGCCATTTGCGGCGGCCTTGCCGGCGAGGTCTCCTCCCAGGAGTGATCGTTTGAGCGATCCGCCACCGTCAACGACGAGCACGCGGCCCGAACCGGGTTCGGACACCGCTTCGCGCACCCGCGAATTGTCTTCATGGGTGCGGATGGTTTCCACCTGTCCGTAGAAGGCAGCCTCGCCGCCATACGATTTCAGCACGGGCTCGAGCACTTGAACCTGCTCGGGGAACGCGTCGCACAAATCGCAAACGGGGGTCATGAAGGCCTCCTGGTCGGTCAGTCGGGATCAGGCGGGGAGTGGGTCTGGAAACGCTTGAGAGCGCCGGGCGGACATCCAGCGGTCCGCCTCAGCGCCCTCAGTCAGGGCTCGCGTGTCCACCAACGCAAGCCCTGAGCTCGGTCGAGCGGATTACTCCGCTGCGTCGGTCTTGAACTGGTCGGTCTCGGTGGACGCGCCCATGGCGGTCGTGGAGGCCTGGCCGCCCGACAGGGTCATGTTCACGAGATCGAAATAGCCGGTGCCCACTTCGCGCTGGTGACGGGTGGCGGTGTAGCCATCTTTCTCCGAAGCGAACTCGGCCTGTTGCAGTTCGGAATAGGCGCCCATGCCGCGATCGCGGTAGCCCGAGGCCAGCTGGAACATGCCGTGGTTGAGCTGGTGGAAGCCCGCCAGCGTCACGAACTGGAACTTGTAGCCCATCGCGCCCAGCTCACGCTGGTAGGTCTCGATGGTGGCCTTGTCCAGATTGGCTTCCCAGTTGAAGGACGGCGAGCAGTTGTACGCCATCATCTTGCCCGGATAGGCTTTCTGGATCGCCTCGGCGAAGCGTTTGGCTTCTTCAAGGTTCGGCTTGGAGGTTTCCCACCACAGCAGGTCGGCGACCTTGGCGTAGGCGAGACCGCGCTTGATGCAGTGATCCACGCCCATGCCCGGCTTGAGACGGTAGAAGCCTTCCGCGGTGCGGCCCGCGTCATAATCGATGAATTCGTGGTCGCGCTCATCTACGTCAGAGTTGATCAAGGTCGCCGATTCCGCGTCGGTGCGGGCCACGGTCAGGGTCGGGACGCCCATGACGTCGGCGGCGAGGCGCGCAGCGTTCAGGTTGCGCTCGTGCTGGCTGGTCGGGATCAGAACCTTGCCGCCCAGGTGTCCGCATTTCTTCTCAGCTGCGACCTGGTCTTCGAAGTGAACGCCCGAAGCGCCGGCCTCGATGAAGGCGCGCATGATCTCATAGCAGTTCAGCGTACCGCCAAAGCCAGCTTCGGCGTCCGCCACGATCGGAGCGAACCAGTCGCGCTCGGCCTTGCCCTTTTCAGCGACTTCGATCTGGTCGGCGCGCTGCAGGGTGCGGTTGATCTTCTTGGCCAGTTCCGGAGCCGAGTTCGCCGGGTAGAGCGACTGGTCGGGATACATGGCGCCGGCGGTGTTGGCGTCGGCGGCGACCTGCCAACCGGACAGGTAGATGGCTTTCAGGCCCGCGCGGACCATCTGCATGGCCTGGTTGCCGGACAGCGCGCCCAGCGCGTTGATATAGGGCTCGGTGGTGATCAGCTCCCACAGCTTGGCTGCGCCGCGCTCGGCGAGGGTGTGCTGGATCTGCACGGAACCGCGCAGCTTCAGGACGTCTTCGGGCGTGTAGTTGCGCTCGATGCCGTCAAAGCGGCCTTTGGCGGCGGCGGGAACCAGATCATAGAACGTGGTCATCGGGGTTGCCCCTTTAATTGCAAACTCTGTTGTCAATGACCTTACAACGCAGCTGCAGCGAGGCTAGCACTCCATTGCATAAAAAGAGGATACGAGGTATACGATACATACTTGTAAGCCTGTATGGATGTAAATTGATTTACAAATGAGCGCCAATCAGGAAAAGCTCTTCGCGGGAGCGCGCCTGCGTCGCCTGCGCAAGGAGCTCGGGCAGACCCAGGCCCAGTTCGCCGAGAGCCTCAATGTCTCGCCAAGCTATCTGAATCTGCTTGAGCGCAATCAGCGCCCGGTGACGGCGCGGGTGCTGCTGTCGCTGGCGGAAGCCTTTGATGTGGATGTGCGCGCCTTTGCGGCGGAAAGCGACCGTCAATTGCTTGCCGACCTCAAGGAGGCCGCCGCCGACCCGGTGCTCAAGAGCACGGATCTCGATGCCCGCGACGTGCAGGAGCTGGCCGACGCCCATCCCCGCGCCGCCGAGGCGCTGGCCAAGCTTCACCAGGCCTATCGCGAGAGCAATGCCGCCGCCGCCGACCTCGCCCTGCGGGCAACGGGGGAAGAGGGCGGGGCGATCCTCAGTCCGCTCGAAGAGGTGCGTGACGCCCTGGATGCGGCCTCCAACTATTTCCCGTCGATCGAAGACGCCTGCGACCGGTTCCGCGCCGGGCTTGAGGATCATGGCGATCTGGGCGCGGCGCTGACCGCGCGCCTGAAATCCTCACACGGGGCGGCGGTCCGGATCTATGATGACGCGTGATGGGCGGGGCCTTGCGGCGCTTTGACTTTCACGCGCGCAAGCTCTTGCTGTCCGATCTGCTCGAGCCCTCGGGCCGGGTCTTTCATCTGGCGGTGACCCTGGTCAATCTCGAACTCGGCGATGTGCTCGATCAGGAAGCCCACCGTGCGGCGGGATTGAGTGAGGACGCCCGGGCAATGCTGCGCTCCACGCTCGCCAGTTACGCCGCTGCGGCGCTGATGATGCCCTATCAGCTTCTTCGAGGCGGCGGAGCGGTCGAAATACGATATCGACGCCCTGCGCCGGAAGTTCGAGGTGAGCTTTGAGCAGGTCTGCCACAGGCTGACCACGCTGCATCGCCCCGGCGCCCGCGGCGTGCCCTTCTTCATGATCCGCACGGACCAGGCGGGCAATGTGACCAAGCGCTTCGGGGGCGGGGTGCTGGCGTTCGCCCGTTCGGGCGGCGGTTGCGCCCGCTGGCGGCTCTATGACGTGTTCCGCGCGCCCGAGACCCTGCATGTGCAGGGGCTGGAGCTGACTGATGGCAGCCGCTTCATTTCCATTTCCCGCGCCGTCACGCGGCCCCTGGCGGATGGTTCGGCGGCGCTCAACGCCGTGGCCGTCGGATGCGAGGTGAGCGCGCAGGAGCGCATTGTCTATGATCCGGGCGAGCGTTTCACGCCGATCGGCTTGTCATGCCGCCTGTGCGACCGCAATGACTGCCCCGTGCGGGCTTTCCCGCCCATGCAGCGCAGCCTGCGGGTCGATCCGCACTTGCGGGGCGCGGCCCCCTTCAGCTTTGGGGATGAGTGAAATGACGGGGGCGTCAGATGCGCAGGATCAGTGAAGACGAAGCCTGGACTACGGCGGGGGATGAAGAGCCGCCGCTGCTTGCCAAGGCCGAATGGGACGCGACACAGTCTGCGGTGGCGCTCAAGCGATGGCCCGACTTCTATGTTCTGGGGCTGAGCTGTGATCTGGATGACCGGTTCGAGCTGTACGCCTTTGACGATGAGGATGCGGCGCGCCAGGCCTATGATGAACGCAGCGCGCTGATGCAGAGGACAGGGCGTCCGTTCAGCGATTGAGGGCGGGGCGCCATCGCGGCGCATAAAAGCGCCATGATCCTCTCTCTGTATGGAACTGATTGTGCAACTGCGCAGTTTCCAGTTCGACCGCTTCGCGCGATTGCGTATGATGAGGCGGATGAATTCGCCGATTCACGGGATCAGATCATGCTGTCTCCACGCCGAAAAGCCGCTCTGATAGCGGGCGCCGTCTTCCTGGTGCTGGGGGCGTCGCGATTCACGCCAGCCCCATGTCCGCCAGCGTTCTGGAGGATCGGCTGCAGGGCGCGGCGGATGATGCGCTTTACGCGCTCCGGGCGGATGAGTGGGCTCGTGTGGAGATGAATGGTCAGACCGCGACGCTGAGCGGGCTCGCCCCGTCGCGGCAAGCGCGACAAAGCGCGCTTCAGGCCGTGTCCACCGCCAGCTGGGCGGGCGGCGTCGTGGCCGGCGGGGTGACCCAGGTGATCGATCAGACCCGCTTGCCGGGCGAGGCGGAAAGCTTCGCCTTGCGTCTGGACCTGACGGGCGGACGGATGCGCCTGAGTGGGCTTGTTCCGGATGCGGAAACGGCGAGCGCCTGGCCGGGCTGGCGGGGATGTCAGCTCGGGCGCGTGGATACGGATTTCGACTGCGCCTGGCGCCGCCCCGCAGGCTGGGAGGTCATGGTGACCGAAACCATCCGTGCGCTGGGCGAGCTGGATGCGGGCGCAGGCCTTGTGACCCGCGACCGGGCGGCTCTGACCGGACTGGCGCCCAGCTCGGCGGCGGCGCGGGATGTGCGCCGCATGTTTGAAACCGCGCCGGACGGCTTCGCGGCGGCGGCGCTGGTGCGGGCGGATGGCGAAAGCTATGAGGCGAGCCTCTCCGATCCGCGCCTGTGCGAACTTCTGATCAAGGGCGCGTTGGGACGCCGTCCGATCGCCTTTGCTCCGGGGCGCAGCATTCTGACCGGGGAGAGTCGGGCGGCGTTGCGCCGTGCGGGCGAAGTCTACGCCGCCTGTGTCGAGGCGGGAGACTGATCATCGCGGTGCGGGCGGACGAGCCCGGCGATGAAGGCGCCAGCCTGGCCCTGATGCGTGGCGAGGCCGCGCCGGCGCCATGGCGGAAGCGGCGTTGACGCGCGCGTTTCTGGCCCAGGCGGCGCCGCTGGGCGCGCCCGAGGCGATCCAATTCACCCTGACGCCGGTCTCTGTCCCGGACCTTGCGACGACCGATACTGAAGAGGAACAAGGCTGATGATGTGGCTGATCTGGAATATGTGGATCCTGTTGCTGCTGGCCTTCATTGGCGGCGTCGTGACGGGCTGGATTCTGCACGGCAAGTCCGAGAGGCGCCCAAATCCGGGCCCAAGGGGCTGTTGGAGCCGGCCAAGGGGCCGCACTCGCACGCCACCACGACCCTGGATGTCGATGCCGAGGCTGAGCCCAAGGCGGAATCGCTGCGCCGAAAAAGCGTGCGGCGGATCTGTTGCAGGAAGCGGCGCCGGAACTTGTGACTCCGGCAGAGGCGCCTGCAAAGGCCGAGAAGGTCGAGAAGAAAGCTGCGCCAAAGCCCAAGGCGAGTGCGGCTCCCAAGGAGCCTTTGGCCGAGCCTGAAACCGAGACGGCGCCGGTCAGTGATGATCTGACCAAGATCAAGGGGCTGGGCCCGAAGGCTGCGGCCAGCCTGGCCGAGCTGGGCGTGACGTCTCTGGCGCAGATCGCCAACTGGAGTGATGAAGACGTGGCGCGCATGGACGCGGCCATCAATGGCCGCGGCCGCATCGAGCGCGATGAGTGGGTGAAGCAGGCGAAAGCCCTGTCGAACTAGTCGGTCTTGGCCGGGCGATTGGCCCGCCAGAGCCGCTCTGCGGCTTCACTGGCGGGCAGCCGCCCGTCTGACACGGCGCGTTCGAGCTCTGGCGCCAGTTTCCGGATCTCTGGATCGGCGTGGAAGCTCTGCAGGACGCGCTCTTCCACCATGGACCACAACCAGCGCACCTGCTGGCCGGAGCGCTTCTGCTCGAGCGCGCCCGCGCTCTCCAGCGCCTTGCGGTGTTTCATCACCGTATCCCACAACGCTTCGATGCCCTCACCAGTGAGGCCGGAACCGCGCAGGACAGCCGGGTTCCAGTGCGGACTGACGGGCGCGAACAGATGCAGCGCGGCTTCCAGATCGCGCTGGGCGCGGCGTGCGCGGGTCTCGTTCTCGCCATCGGCCTTGTTCACGAACAGAATCTCGGCCAGCTCCAGAAGGCCCTTCTTGATGCCCTGCAGCTCGTCCCCGGCGCCGGGCAGCATCAGCGCGACGAAGACATCCACCATGTCCGCGACCACGGTTTCGGACTGGCCCACGCCCACGGTCTCCACGATCACCACGTCATAGCCCGCCGCTTCACACAGCAGCATGGATTCGCGGGTCTTGCGCGCGACCCCGCCCAGCGAACCGGCGCTGGGGGAGGGGCGGATGAAGCGTTGCGGTCCACCGCCAGGGCGCCCATGCGGGTCTTGTCCCCGAGGATCGACCCCTTGGTGCGCGAGGATGAGGGGTCGACCGCCAGCACGGCGACCTTGCGGCCTGCATCGGTCAGATGCCCGCCCAAGCGCTCGATCAGGGTGGACTTGCCCACGCCCGGCACGCCCGTCAGCCCGATGCGCCAAGCCTTTCCGGTCCGGTCCATCACCGCGGTCAACAGCTCGCGCGCCCGAGCCTGATGGTCGGCGCGGGTGGACTCCACCAGGGTGATTCCGCGGGCGAGCGCGGCGCGGTCCCCGTCGATCAGCTTGTCTGCGAGCGCATCAGTCATGGCAGTGTTCAAACGCGAGCCGTCGCGCGGGGCAAGCGGATTTGTTCCCGATCATCAGATCAGGGGTAGGAGCTGAGGATGGCGACGGGATCAAAGGCGCCGCCCGGACGGGATCCCCGTCCGGCTTCAATATCGAGAATAGCGGTGATTTGCCCTTGCGGGCCTTCCCGGAACACCCAGTTGCGAACGATCCCCATCGGACCGGTGCGCTCGACCTCCTCCATATAGGCGAGGGTGATTTCACCCGTCCGGCTGACGGGGCGATAGCCGTTGGCATGCCGGGTGTTGTCATCATAGGTGACGCGGAACCAGTCATAGCCTGCAGTCGCGGCCACTTCGGCGGCATGGCGCAAGGCGTATTGCTCCACCAGTAGTTCGCTGCGCCGGCATGACCGGTATACCAGACGCGCCATTGCTGCGGACCGACCTGCAGCGCGTCATACCCCATGCCGCTCATGCTGGCGCTGGCGGGGCCATAGGCGCTCAGGGGCGGGCTGACGAAGGAGGTCGTTGTCGAGATCCCGCAGCCCGCGAGCAGGGTGAGCGCCATTGATCCGGTGAGTAGGTGCGCGCGCATGCCCGCCTCGTTGCTGAATACCACAGCCCTGAGACTCGCCCCGTTCGCGCCGCGCTGCAAGCCGGACTAGAGCGTGCCGCCGGCGTAAGCCCCGCGGGGTTGGCCATGCGGGCGGCGTCATAGGCGCCATCGGGGCGCGGCTCTCCGCGTCCCGCGATGACTTCGAGGCTGATCTCGGTCCGGGTCTTGCCGGCGCCCGGATTGATCGCAATGCCGACCCCGACGCTGGAGCCGCGGAAACCGCCCGAGCCGAAGGTCTGGCCCAGCGAGCCGCCAACCCGCACCGGGCGTTCGTTCGCATCGCCTTCGGTGTCGACCTGGCGGTGGACCACCGTGAACCAGTCAAAGCCGTGGGTCAGGGCGATCTCGCCCGCCCGACGCAGGGCGAGCCGCTCCACATCGTCCTCATCCTGACCGTTGGCGCCGGTATAGCGCACGCGCCAGCGGTCATTCTCAATCCGGTAGTCGGAATAGCCCGTCCCGTTCGAATAGCTGCTCGCCGGACCGTAGACGGGTCCCGGACCGGAGGCGCAGGCTGCGAGGCTCAGGGCGGTCAGGCTGAGAAGAAGGGCGCGTCGCATGTGGGAGGCCTCCAATAGCTGCTTCAGCACAAGGTAACCTGAAACGCGTGGCGAAACAGGGGCGGTCTCATCGCGCCAACAAAAAAGCGGCGCCCGAAGACGCCGCTCTTCCGTCAGGCCTGAGGCCGGACTCTAGTATTCGGTGACGTACAGGGTCGCCGGGGCGGTGCTGCCCGCATAGACGCCGACCCAGATGTCGTATTGACCGGCCTGGTTGAAGACGAGGGCCGGGTTCAGACCGTTCACGTCGTCAGAGCAGTACCACTGGCCGTCCGGACCGTTCACCACCAGGGTGGTGTCGGAGTTGGAGGTGGCGCCAATGGTCATCCGGCCGCCGCCCCACATCAGACGCGCGTCCGGTGCGTTGGCGATGGCGCCGGCGCAGCCGACGCTGGAGGCGTCAAGCGAACCGCCTGCGGTGATCTGCAGCTCGGACGGGTCCGGCAGGAAGCCGGCGTTCAGCGAATAAGTGCCGTAGGTCGGGTTCAGGGAATAGTCCTGAGCGAAAGAAGCGGTGCTGGCGATCGCAGCGATCGCGGAAGCGGCAAGAAGAGTGCGGATCATGATGTCCCCCAAAGGATGTTGCAGACGGTTCAGTAGAACGGTTCTGTTTGCGTGAACATCCCTGGAATTGGGGATGCGCCCAGCCCGGGCACCATGGGGCATCAAACATGAACGCAAGGTGAGCATTTCCGGCAATCAGCGAAAATTTCACGTTAATCATAGGGGGTTGGGCGAAGTGTGTTCTTCTCAACCTGTCATCCCCCGCTTTATGCGGGGGATCCATGCCGGTCGCTTTCAGAGGGAGAGACGGTTCCAGAGATCGGCCCATTCAGGATTTTCAGCCTCAATCAGATTGACCTTCCACTGACGTGGATAATTCTTGATGCGTTTCTCGCGCTGAATGGCGTGTTCAATACTGTCATGAGGCTCGAACCAGACAAGCCGTTTGACGCCATGGCGCTCTGTGAAGCCCTCAACCAGTCCTTCGCGGTGCTCATACGCCCGGCGCAGCAGATCGTTGGTGACGCCGCAATAGAGCGTACCGTTTCTCTGACTGGCCATGAGATAGACGAAGTACATGTCGCCAGCATGGCCGCCGATGGGTTTTTCGGCAATGTCACGGCATGGGTCCCCCGCATAAAGCGGGGGATGACAAGTGTTTGGGTTCAAGATTGTCATTCGACGGTTTGTCCGGCGAACCCATGCGGTCGGGTGCAGCTAATCCAGCGCTTCAGAACGCGATCAGCCCAGAACCACCGCCGTGCCGGACGCTGACACCATCAGCATGGAGCCTTGCTCGCCGATCACTTCATAATCGAGATCGACGCCCACCACGGCGTTTGCGCCGAGCTTGCGCGCTTCGTCTTCCAGTTCGGACAGGGCGATCTGGCGCGCCTCGCGCAGGGATTTCTCGTAGGAGCCCGACCGGCCGCCGACAATGTCGCGAATACCCGCGAACAGATCGCGGAACAGGTGCGCGCCCAGAATGGCCTCGCCGGTGACAACGCCCTTGTAGTCGTGGATATGACGGCCTTCGACGGACGGGGTGGTGGTGACGATCATGGGGAGGCTCCTTCGCTTATAGTCTTTGAGACCAAGCGTGGAGCCTCACACCATGGATGTCACCTTACGGTCTGGTTAGGCCCTTCTCAAAGGTATCCCAGAATAAACTTGATCTAGCCAATGCAGTTTGTTGTGCGGTGCCGACTGCCTGTTGTGACCGGGCATTGAAAATTATGTCGGCTGATCGAACTAAAGGTCGAACTCTTTTTAAAACAACATCGATATCATTGAGAGTAGGGCGCTGATATTGTTGTTCGAGTGCGTGAGAGAGGTCCTTGTTTCTGAACGCCCATAGCTGCTTTAGCTCAATGAAATTAGTTCTTTCTGTGCGTTCAACTAGGATCGGCCAAATTCTAAGCCTCTTGTTGAGGTCTTTTAAAACCATTTTGGAAAAGGGAACGGGTAGTTCGTCTCCACCGTCCATGGAGATAGAATTTTTCCGGACAATATCTGCAACTCCATCTTTTAAAAGTAATGCCTTAACGTGAAATATAGAGGCTTTTTGCCCTTCTGGCTTATCAGTTATCCTGCACAGTCCGAGGATGGTGGAGTGAATTAAATTCCGTTGGATTAAATTGACTGTGTGTGCAGCATCATGTTTCGACAATAGCGCTCTTAGTGAAGATTTTTCATTTTCGGAAGATCCGTTTCCCGCCTGAAACGTTCCCCATAGCTCCTCAATGATATTTAGCTCGTTTCGCATCCTTTTTGTTAGGCTTTGAGCCTTTTTGAAGGCGGCTTCACTGTCACTCATTGCCACTCAAGCTGCGCTCTTGCTCGCAATGATATCGATCAGCTCCACCGCGCTGTCCGCGATCACCGTGCCGGGCGGGTAGACCGCCGCGGCGCCCATATCCTTGAGGATCGGGACGTCTTCGGGCGGGATGACGCCGCCGACAATGATGGTGATGTCGGGGCGACCCATTTCGGCGAGCTGTTTCTTGAGCTCGGGCACCAGGGTGAGGTGACCGGCGGCCAGCGAGGAGGCGGCGACGACGTGGACGTCGTTCTCTACCGCCTGACGGGCGGCCTCTTCAGGGGTCTGGAAGAGCGGGCCGATATCCACGTCCCAACCCAGATCGGCGAAGGCGGAGGCGACGACCTTCTGGCCGCGATCATGGCCGTCCTGGCCCATTTTCGCGATCAGGATGCGCGGGCGGCGCCCTTCGTTCTCTGCAAAGGTGTCAGAGGCTTGAAGCGCCTTCTTGACCTTGGCGTCATCTCCTGAGGCTTTCAAGAACACCCCCTGAACCGATTTGATTTCCGCCTTGTGACGGCCGAACACCTTTTCCATGGCGTCCGAGATTTCCCCGACCGTCGCCTGCGCGCGGGCGGCCTTCACCGACAGCTCCAGAAGGTTGCCGCCGCGCTCGGCGGCGTTGGTCAGCGCTTCGAGCGCGCTTTCCACCGCCTTGGGATCGCGATTTTGCGCAGGGTTTCGAGCTTGGCGAGCTGTTCGGCGCGGACTTTTGAGTTGTCCACCTTCAGAACCGGAATGTCTTCGGGCTCGTTGAGGCGGAACTTGTTCACGCCGACAATCGTCTGCAGGCCGGAATCGATCTTGGCCTGGGTCTTGGCGGCCGCTTCCTCGATGCGTAGCTTGGGCAGGCCTTCCTCGATGGCTTTCGCCATGCCGCCCAGCTCGTCCACCTCGGCGATGTGATCGAGCGCGCGGGCCGCCAGATCATGGGTCAGCCGCTCGACATAATAGCTGCCGCCCCACGGATCGATGGCGTCGGTCAGATGCGCCTCGGTCTCGAGCACCAGCTGGGTGTTCCGCGCAATGCGGGCCGAGAAGTCGGTCGGCAAGGCCAGCGCTTCATCCAGCGAGTTGGTGTGCAGCGACTGGGTGTGGCATCCACCGCCGCCATCGCCTCGACCGCCGTGCGGCCCACATTGTTGAACACGTCCTGAGCGGTCAGGGACCAGCCCGAGGTCTGGCTGTGCGTGCGCAGGGCGAGGGATTTGGCATTCTTGGGATTGAACCGCGCCTTGACGAGGCTGGCCCAGATCAGGCGCGCGGCCCGCATCTTCGCCACTTCCATGAAATAGTTCATGGACACGCCCCAGAAGAAGCTCAGACGCGGCGCGAAGGCGTCCACATCCAGCCCCGCCTCGACGCCCGAGCGGATGTATTCGAGGCCGTCGGCGATGGTGTAGGCGAGTTCGAGATCGGCGGGGGCGCCCGCCTCCTGCATGTGATAGCCGGAGATCGAGATCGAGTTGAAACGCGGCATCTCGCTGGCGGTAAACGCGAAAATGTCGGAGATGATCCGCATGGAGGGGCGCGGCGGGTAGATATAGGTGTTGCGCACCATGAACTCTTTCAGGATGTCGTTCTGGATCGTTCCTGAAAGCTGTTTGTGCGAAACGCCCTGTTCCTCGGCGGCGACGATATAGAGCGCCAGAACTGGCAGCACGGCGCCGTTCATGGTCATGGACACGCTCATCTGATCGAGCGGAATGCCATCAAAGAGCTGACGCATGTCCAGGATGGAATCGATGGCGACGCCCGCCATGCCCACATCGCCAATCACGCGCGGATTGTCGCTGTCATAGCCGCGGTGGGTGGCCAGATCGAACGCCACCGACAGGCCTTTCTGGCCGGCCTTGAGATTGCGGCGATAGAAGGCGTTGGATTCCGCCGCCGTGGAGAAGCCGCATATTGCCGGATCGTCCAGGGACGCTGGACGAACATGGTGGGGTAGGGGCCGCGATGATAGGGCGCGGCGCCGGGATAGCCGTCGATGAAATCGAGCCCGGCCACATCCTCGGCGGTATAGGCGGGTTGGATCGGCAGCTCTTCGGCTGTCATGAAGGGCGGACGCTCGGCCTTGGGGCCGGGCTGGATGTCGGGCTGGCCGAGGCCGATCTGGGTGAAATCAGGATGCTTGCTCATGCGCTCACTCCCAGAATCTTATGGGCGCGTTCGCCATCTTCGAGACTATGGCTGCGCATATGGATGAAGTGGTCCACGCCGGGGATGAGGCCCGGCTTGCCCGCGATCCAGACCTCGCTGGCGCCGGCCTGCTTGAGGGCTTCGGCCAGCTCTTCGGCCATGTCCGAATAGGCGTCGTCGGTGCCGCAGATCACGGCGAGTTTCGAGCCTGATCGGGCGAAGGCGTCCGCGCAGGCGTCGATATCGGCGTATTCGCTGGCCTGATCAGTCTCCACGCCCGCAACCGCAAGGCGGTTAGAGGCGAAGCTGGCGCGGGCGTTGAAGTCCGCGAGCGCGCCCAGCGTGGCGAGAAAGGCGGTCGGCGCCTTGCCGGTCTTCTTCGCATGGGCGTCCGCCGCGTCCCGCAGCGCTTCGAATGGCTGGGCGAGGCGCATATAGCGCAAGGGCGTCCAGTCCTGTTCGGGCAGATCGAGAAGGCGGATGGCGTGCCCGGCTTTCGCGGCTTCAAGTTTGCCGGTGAAGGGTTGGGGCTCCAGCGTCGGGGCGTCGAGCTTGGGCGGCGTGTAGTCGCGCTTGCCGGCCTCGACGGGACGTTCCTCGAGATTGGCGAACTGGGTGACGCCGATCAACGCCTCGCGGCCTTCGGCGTATTGCGCCACATAGGCGTCGCGCGTCTTGCCGACCTCGTTCTGCAGCCAGCCCGCCTTGACGGTTTCAAACAGGCCGCCGCGACGTTCGATCTGCTGGAACAGCTCCCAGCCCGCCTGGGCCAGGCGATGGCCGAGCGTCTCGTGAAGATAGCTGCCGCCTGCCGGATCGGCTGTGGCGCCAGATGGCTTTCTTCCATCAGCATGATCTGCAGATTGCGGCCGAGGCGCCGGGCGAAGGGCGTTGCGGCGCCCAGCGGTTCGTTGAAGGCGCGCACGGTTATCGAATCCGCGCCGCCCGCCGCCGCGCCCAGACCGGCGCAGGCATTGCGGATCAGGTTGTTCCAGGCGTCTCGCGCCGTCAGCATGCGCGACGAAGTGATGGCGCAGATGCGCATCCCCTGCGCTTCGGGCGAACAGCCGAAGGCGTCCGCCACCCGCGCCCAGACCCGCCGCGCTGCGCGCAGCTTGGCGATGGTCAGATGCACGTCCGCATCGGCGGCGAAGCTGAATTCCAGCGCATTGGCGGCCTGATCGGGCGTCAGCCCGTGATCAATGAAGGCGCGCATATAGCTCGCCCCGCCGGCGCAAGCGAACGCCAGTTCATGCACCGCCGAGCCCCCCGCTTCATGCGGCGCGTTGGCGGTGATGGAGACGACCTTGATCCCCGGCGCATGCTCGGCGCACCAGCTGGCGGCCTCGGCCGTGCGCTGCAGGCGCTCGGGCAGGTTCACAGCCCCGCCGCCCGCCATGGATTTCTGGCCGATGGGCGACAGGCCCAGTCCGCCTCTAAGCGCTTTGAGGTCCAGGCCCTGGTCCTGCATGTAGGTGAGGGCGAGGGCGGCGTATTGGGGCGCCATGCGCGAGGGTTGCAGATAGACCGGCGCGAGATCGAGCATGACCCCGTCCAGCACGGTCTTCAGCTCATCCAGCGTGCGCACGGCGACGCCATTGGCGCCGGTCGGATCCAGCGCCAGCGCCACTTCGCTGACCCCGCCGGACAGATCCGCGCGCAGCGCTTCATTCGCGACCTTGGGGTCGGGGTCGTCGATGATCTGACGGATACCCCAGGCCAGGTACGGGTCGCGCTCCGCCGCAAGGCGCGCAGATAGGGCGCAGCGCCCGGCGCGGGCAGAGGGCCGACCTTCTCAAGGTCCGAACGGGTGAACAGGGGGCCGCGCGCAACGCCGTCGAGCGTCTTGCGCACCAGCCGGTCCAGCGGGGCGCCTTTGAGGCGGTTTCAGCCAGGGCGCGCCATTGCGCGTCGCTTATGGCCTCAAATCCCTCGGCCAGGGAGCGGATAGAGTCTGTCATGCGCAGTGGGTACACCGCCCGCGCGGATTAGAAAACCCGCCCTTTGCTCGGTTTCGCCAGTGCGGAAGTCCGGTTGCGCTATCCGCCTGCGCCAGGGCGGCCCCTAGGCTCTGACAGTCACAAAACGCGCAAGGGATATCTCATGTCTGAACGCACGCCCCGCCTGGATCTGCCCTTTCTGATGCCCGCCCAGGCGCAGAAGCATGTCACCGTCAACGAAGCGCTGGCCCGGCTCGATATTCTGGTCCAGGCCGCCGTGCTGAGCCGGGCGCTGGGCGACCAGCCGGATACGCCTTCAGAAGGGGACGGGTACATCCTGCCGTCGAATGCGACGGGGGCGGACTGGTCAACGCGTCCGTTGGGAACGCTCATGGTGTTTCACGAAGGCGTCTGGACGGCGATCCCGCCCTGGGCGGGGCTGGGCGTATATGTTCGTGATGAAGGGGTCAGTCTTGTCCATGACGGGGCGGGCTGGGGGCCGCTTCACGACCAGATTCGCCAGCTTGACCATCAACAGGGGCTGGGTGTGGGCGCGGCTTCTGACGCCTATAACCGCGTCGTGATCAAGTCGTCGGGCGTTCTGATGACGGCGGAAGAAAGCGGGACGGGTGATCTGCGGCTTGCGATGAACAAGGCGGGGAGCGCGGCCACCGCTAGCCTGTTGTTCCAGTCCGACTGGTCCGGTCGCGCCGAGATCGGACTGGCCGGCGAGGATGCCCTGACCGTCAAAGTGTCTGAAGATGGAAACACCTGGCGCGAAGCTATGCGCGTGGACCCGCTTGATGGCGAGATCCGGGTTGAAGGACTGAGCGTGCGCTCCGACCGCCTGACGCTCACCCGGAGCCTGACGCCTGCGAGCGCGTCCGCGCCGGGCCAGGTCGGGCAGATGGGCTGGGATTCCGATCATGTCTATATCTGCGTTGCGCCCGACCAATGGCGGCGCGCTGCACTGGCCGACTGGTGAGGTCGTGAGTCACGCCTCATGGCCCGGGCGGCGAAGTCAGCGGCGCGAGGCCGCCAGCGCCTCAAACAAGGTGCGCACTTCACGATGGACCGGCGCGGTCATGATATGGCCCGAGCGCTCCACCCAGTGCAGGCGTGCATCGGGCGCCGCTTCGGCGAGCCTGTAGGCGGCCCGGCCGGGGCAGACCAGGTCATAGCGGCTCTGGATCACATGCATGGGCATGGTCAGCCTGTGGGCGTCGCGCAACAACTGGCCAGGCTCGAGAAAACAGTCATGGCTGAAATACCAGGCCTCGAGCAGGGAGTGTCCCGTCAGCCAGTCGCGTCCCCTTTCGGCGAAATCCTCGCGGATATCTTCCGGGGACTTGTCCAGCCAGGCGAGGGTTTCCTCATATTCGCTCCAGCGATAGATTATCGACTGGCGCAGGCTTTCAATCGGCGTGTCCGGGTCCTCAAGCCCCTCCAGATGGGGGCGCCCCTCCGCCAACTCTTCGCGCATGCGCTCCAGCGCCCATTGGCGAAACGCCGGGGGCGCCTGAACGCCTCGGGCGTGTCCATCATCAGCCTGTGCTGCGCGTCTGGCCATATCCCGCCGGCGCCCGCGCAATCGTGAAACCAGTCGATCTCTTCGCGTTCGCCCAGCAGGACGCCCTCAACGACAAGGGTGTCCACGCGTTCGGGATAGGCCTGGGCGTAGGCCAGCGCCAGCGTCGACCCCCAGGAAGGACCGAACAGGGTCCAGCGCTCAAGGCCCAGCTCCTCACGCAGGCGCTCCATGTCATCGATCTGGGCGGTCAGCGTATTGGTTTCCAGCTCGAACAGGGGTGTCGAGCGACCGCAACCGCGTTGATCAAAGAGGACAATGTTCCACTTGCCCGGATTGAAATAGCGGCGGTGACGCGCACTGGCGCCGGAGCCGGGGCCGCCATGGATGAACAGGACCGTCGGCGACTGGGCGTTGCCCGAGCATTCATAGAAGATCCGATACCCCTCAGCCGAGAAAAAGGTCGCGCTCGCATAAGGCTCAAGAGCGGGAAACAGGGGCGTCATCAAGGGCATTCGGCGAGACCGGATTTGGGTATTGAAAGTCGGGAACAGGATGCGTTCCTTGGAAACTAGGATTCTCTGGTTGCGCGCCAAGCGACGAAAAACAACACGCTTATCGTAGACGCGTGCGTTCGTTCTGACCTATCGTTAACCACAGCTTTGAATTGCTGGCGCTTGGGGCGGGACTCTCGACTAGTCTGAAAAGTGCGTACAAAATATGTATAAATGAGTTTCGGGCACAGGTGTAAGGTCCACTATGACGCAATCCATCCTGTTTGTGGAAGACGATGCGACTGATCGGATGTTTCTCAAGCTCAGTCTTGATGACAGCAATCTGGATGTTGAGGCCTCCTATTGTGAAGACGGAGTGCAGGCGCTCGAGTATCTCAGGTCCCATGAGCCCCCTGACCTGATCGTGACGGACCTGTCCATGCCAGGCATGGATGGGGTGGAGCTGACGCAAACCCTCAAATCAGATGAATCCTATTGCGGCATTCCTGTGCTGATGCTCTCCACATCCAACAATCGCTCGGATGTGCGCCGGTTCTACGGCAAGGCGGGCAATGCATATATTCGCAAGCCGGATTCGCCTGATGGCTATCAGATGGTGCTGAGCGAGATCTCGCGCTTCTGGTTCAGCGTGGCTGAAAGCGGCGCCTAGAGGGTGTTTGCGGCAGGCTGGGCCAGCGGAAGGGTGAAGCGAATGCTGGCGCCGGTCGAGCGTCCGGGCGCCATCCGGATGTCTCCGCCATGGGCCGCAATGATCGTGCGGCATAGCGCCAGCCCCAGTCCGCGACCGTCCGCTCCCGACGGCTCAGGGCTCTCCCCGCGCACATGCGGGCTGAATATGCGTTCGGCCAGCTCCTGCGGAATCCCCACGCCATTATCCTCGACATAGACGGTCAGCATGGTGTCGCCGCGGACGGCGCGGACCCTGATGTCGAGCGTCTTCTCGGGGCGGGCGTATTTCAAGGCGTTGGTCAGCAGATTGATCGCCACCTGCCGGATCAGGTCGCGATCACAATAGGCTTCGCCGAGCGGATCAATCCGGATGTGCCGTGGGGCCTTGCGGTGCAGAAGGGCCAGCTCATCGACGGCCTGTCTGAAAATCTCGCCGATATCCTCGAGCGAGGTTTCCGGCGGCTGATCATCAAGCTGGGCCAGGTTGAGGAAGCCTTCCACAATGGTGTTGGCGCGTTCGATGCTCTCCCTGACCTTGTCGCAGTGCGCATCCCTGTCGGCCTCCGTCTCTGCACGTTTGGCCAGATGCAGCAACATGCTGGCTTGCCGCAGCGGCGCCTTGAGATCATGAGCGACCATGGAGGTGAAGTTTTCCAGCGCGGCGTGGCTCTCGCGCATGCGCTCTAGGGTGAGGGTCTGGGCCCTGAGGGAGGCATTGAGGTTGCGGATCTGGGCGCGCGCTTCCCGACCCGCCTGGATGCGCGTTTTGTACATGCGCATCCAGATGAAGATGATGAAGCCCAGCATCAGGGCCTGTAACGTGGGGGTAAGGACGCTCTGAAAACCGCTCAGCCGATTGAGACGGGCCATCCGCTGGCGGGTGACGGATTCGAATCCCGCCTCGATTGCGGCCAGCTGTTCAAGCGCTGGCGCATCATCCACTCGCACCAGGCGTCGATGTCCGATACCGGCAGCGAATCCGCCCAACCGAGCCGGACGGTGTCCAGGCGGTCCTCATAGGCGCTGACCGTGTCGCGAACGGCGCTCAGGTCCGGCTCGAGACCGAGCGCGCGACCATGGGCGTCCAGGCGTTCAAGCCGGATATGGATGGAGTGGGCGGTCGTGCGAACCCTGTCCCGGTACGCTTCGTCACCGCGTATGACATAGTTCTTGAAGCTGTGGATCAGGCCGCCGAAGCCCAGCTCGTCATAGAGCTTCGCTGTTTCATGTCGGGCCGAGGAGACGGTGTCCAGCAGGGTGTTGCGTTCCTGGCGGACCTGATGGCTGACCCAGATGTCGGCCGCAGAGATCGCGACAAGTCCGACCAGAGCGGTCGCGAAGACCTTCTTGCGGTGCATGCTTCCCCCAGACGTCCAGCCGCTGGTTCGAGGACAGCCGACTGTGTTGCGACTCGCCGGTCAAGTGTAGGGCAATCACATACGCGCTCAAGGCGGGTATGGGCCCGCGTCGAACTCTCACGGCTCTGCTGGTCTGACAGTCTGGAATGAGGAATGGTGCCGCTAGAGTGAATTGAACACTCGACCTCTCCCTTACCAAGGGAACGCTCTACCCCTGAGCTATAGCGGCGTCCGGTGTGCGAAAGCATGCTCTCGCGTCGTCGGAGCCGGGCTTATAGCGCCTGATTCTGCTCGCGCCAAGACCGGGCTTGACCTCTTTTGCAGATATAAGGCAGTTGAACGCTCATGAGCACGCAAGATCGCAAGCCCGCAAAGGGCCAGAGCCCCCAGTCCGACCCGCGAACAGCGCCTGGCGCAGGCGCTGCGCGCCAATCTGCGTCGACGCAAGGCCGCCGCGCGCAAGGACGAGACGTCTGCGGCAAGGATGAGTCCTGAGACCGGGCCGGTCTTGCGCCTGAGCGCACAGACCCACAAATCATGGCCTCTGTGACGCCCTCATTTCGTCATCGTGCGAATGCCCTTACAGGTGGGCGTTGAAGGGTGGGGCGCTGGGCGTCGGCGCGCGCTGAATAGGACCATGAGGGCAGTATGGACAGCATTCTAATTCGCGGCGGCTCGCCGCTTGTTGGCGAGATCGAGATTTCAGGCGCGAAGAATTCTGCGCTCAAACTGATGGCCGCCTGCCTGCTGACGGACGGGCCGCTGGAGCTGTCGCGCATGCCGCGCCTCGCCGATACGCGCTTTCTGGGCCATTTGCTGGCGCGTCTGGGCGTCGTTGTGGAAGAGCGCGCAGGCGCCAAACTCTTCATGCAGGCGGACAGGCTGGGCGAGCCGTTCGCGCCCTATGACCTGGTGCGCAAGATGCGCGCGAGCTTCAACGTGCTGGGCCCGCTGATCGCCCGTGTGGGCCAGGCCCGCGTCTCGCTGCCGGGCGGTTGCGCAATCGGCGCGCGGCCGGTGGATCTGCACCTTCAGGCGCTCGAAGCGCTGGGGGCGGAGATCGAGCTGTCCGAAGGCTATGTGAACGCCAAGCGCCGGAAGGCGGCCTCAAGGGCGCGCGCATCACCTTCCCGATGGTGTCGGTTGGCGCGACCGAGCACGCCATGCTGGCGGCGGTTCTGGCCAAGGGGCAGACCGTGCTTGAGAATTGCGCCCGAGAGCCCGAGATCGCCGACCTCGCCGGCTGCCTGAACACCATGGGCGCGAAGGTGGAAGGGGCGGGGACCGCCACCATCACCATTGAAGGCGTCGACCGGCTGCATGGCGCGGACTGGTCTGTCGTGCCGGACCGGATCGAGACCGGCACCTACGCGATGGCCGCCGCAGCGGTTGCGGGCGGGGATGTGCTGCTCAAAGACGCGATCTTTGATCATAACGGCGCCCTGTGGTCGCTCCTGAGAAAAGCCGGCGTTGAGATCGAGGCGGAAGCGGGTGGCGTGCGCGTGAAACGCAAGGGCGCGCTCAAGGCGGTCGATATGCAGACGGCGCCCTTTCCGGGCTTTCCCACCGATCTGCAGGCGCAATTCATGGCGTTGATGAGTCTGGCGGACGGCGCGTCGGTGATCCGGGAGACGATTTTCGAGAACCGCTTCATGCACGCGCCCGAGCTGTCGCGTCTGGGCGCGCGCATCGATGTGCGCGGCAATGAGGCGGTGGTGCGCGGTCCGTGCGCGCTCAAGGGGGCGCCTGTGATGGCGACCGACCTGCGCGCATCGGTCAGCCTTGTCATCGCCGGTCTCGCCGCGGAAGGTGAGACCCGGGTGAGCCGAATCTATCATCTTGATCGCGGTTTTGAGCGCCTGGAGGACAAGCTGTCCGCCTGTGGCGCCGATATTCGCCGCGTTCCGGAACAAGCGGAGGGCTGAATGGCCGGATACACGCCTATGCGCCTTCTGGCGCAATCGCCTGAGGATCTGGCGGTTCTGTCCGCTGCATTGCAGGACGCCGTGGGGCTGCTGGGCGATTTCCAGTATGAACCGAAGGCGCAACAATTCACCCTGGCGCTCAATCGGTTCCGCTGGGAGGGCCCCAGCCGGGGGCAGGGCGAGCGCGTGCGCGCCGCGCTGCAGGTGGGCTCCGTTCTGAAGGCGCAATCCAAACGCCTCAAGCAGGGCCATGAGGACGGGGTGATCAGCCTGCTCACGATGGCGTTCGAGCCGGGCGAGGCGCCGGGCGGCGTGCTCAGCTTCACCTTTTCCGGTGGCGGGGAGCTCCGTCTTGAGGTGGAATGCATCGACATGGCGTTTGCGGACGTGTCCGAGCCTGGCGGGCGGCGGCGCGACCCAGCCATCCTGAAGACGACGAGGCATGACCCGGAGCCGGGTTGACTGGAGTTCCTTATGACCGATCAGCGACTGGTCGCGGTCGAGCTTGACCAACTGACCATCGGCAAGGCCGATGAGGCCGTGGAGCATGAGCGCCGCGTGGCCATTGCTGATCTTCTGGATTCCAACACCTTCGTCCCGGCTGATTCCGAGGCCGGCCCCTACGCCCTGCGTCTGGCCATCGAGGACCAGCGCCTGGTATTCGACATCAAGCGCGAGAACGGCGAACCGGTGCGCATGTTCGTGTTCTCGCTGGGCCCGCTGCGCCGCATCATCAAGGACTATTTCCTGATGTGCGAAAGCTATTACGCCGCGGTGCGCAATGCGCCGCTGGGCCAGATCGAGGCGATCGATATGGGCCGGCGCGGGGTCCATAACGAAGGCTCGGAACTGCTGCGCGAACGGCTTCACGGCAAGATCGAGGTGGATTTCGACACGGCGCGACGCCTGTTCACCCTGATCTGCGCGCTGCACCGGCGGGGCGCCTGATCATGGCCGCGCCCTCCGTCGTCTTTGTCTGCGGCCGCAATGCGGTGCGGTCGCCCATGGCGGAAGCCTTCTGGAAGCATCGCTTCGGCGCAGACTGTCTGGCGCGGTCGTGCGGGGTCGAGCCCGCGCCCTGGCCGGACGGTTTCATGATCTCGGTGATGAACGAGACCGGCATCGACCTGTCGAATTTCGAGTGCCGCGATCTGGCCGACACCGCCGATGATCCGGTCGAGCTGGTGGTGTGTCTTGCGGCGGATGCGGATCCGTCCGCGAGCGCCTTCGCAGAAGCGCGGGATGCCGAATACCAGCTCTGGGCGATTCCCGATCCGGCGGAGGCGGAAGGCAGCCGGGAGGCGCGTCTGGACGCCTACCGGACGGCGCGGGACGCCATAAAAGCCCGCATTTCGGCGTATAATCCGGACTAGTCCTTACAACCACGCTCGACGATTGCGGCGATCACGCTTATATAGCGCCCGACACCACCCGACGCTGGCATGAGTCTTCATGCGCGAAGCGTACGGGGTTTTTGCGTTTTGACGTCTATGCGTCTGAATTTACGCCATTGATCAAGAGGAGCTGCATGGCGAAGGAAGAACTGCTGGAGTTTCCCGGCGAAGTCGTGGAACTGCTGCCCAACGCGACCTTCAAGGTCAAACTGGAAAATGATCACGAAATCATCGCGCACACCGCGGGCAAGATGCGCAAGAACCGCATCCGCGTGCTGGCGGGCGACAAGGTCCTGGTCGAGATGACGCCTTACGACCTGACCAAGGGGCGCATCACCTATCGCTTCAAGTAAGGTGAGCGTGACGCCGAACGCTGCGCGCGCGCCCTTTGTGCTGGCGAGCGCGTCTCCGCGCCGCCGGGACCTGTTGACCGGGATCGGCGCGCCGCCTGATCTGGTCGCCCCGACCGATATCGACGAGACCGAGCGCCCCGGCGAATTGCCGCGTGATCTGGCGCTGCGTCTGGCGGTCGAGAAGCTGGCCGCGGCCGATCATCCTGGCTGCTATGTGCTGGCGAGCGATACGGTGGTCGGCGTGGGTCGGCGCATCCTGCCCAAATCGGAAGACCGCGAGACCGCCGACGCCTGTCTGAGGATTCTGAGCGGTCGCAATCACCGGGTCTATACCGGTGTTGCGGTGCGTGCGCCGGACGGGCGCGAGGCGAGCCGTGTGGTTGAAACTCGCGTCGCCTTCAAGCGTCTGAGCGAGGACGAGATCACCGCCTATCTTGAGAGCGGTGAATGGAACGGCAAGGCGGGCGGCTATGGCATTCAGGGCCGGGCCGGCTCTTACATCAGCAAGCTGATCGGTTCGTATACCGGCGTCATGGGACTGCCGGTCTATGAAGCGCGGCAGCTTCTGGTCGGATTGGGATATGTGTTTTGAGAATCGTCGCTGCTGAGCATGTGGGGGAAACCCGCGCCGCTGTCATCGATGGCGACCGCGCCGTCGAGCTGCATGTGGAGCGCTGGTCCGAACGCGGAAAACGCGCCTGGCGGGGCGAGGTCTATCGCGCCCGGGTGACCAAGATCGACCATGCGATCAATGGCGCGTTCTGCGATATCGGTCGCGGACCTGCAGGCTTTCTGCCCTTCGGCAAGGCCGGGCGTCCGGACGGCTTGCATGAGGGCGCGGCCATTGGGCGTGCAGATTGCGCGCGAACAATTCCAGGAAAAGGGGCCGACGCTCGCGCTGTTTGACGTGGAGCCTGGCGAGGCGCCCGAAATCGTGGTGGCTGCGCCGCCGATCGCCGAGCGCCTGTCCATGATGTACGAGGCGCCGGTTCGTACGCCCAAGGAGGCGGAGGTCGAACTTGATCAATTGTTCGACGAGGCGCTGGAAGCCGTTGTGTCGCTGCCGGGCGGCGGCGTCTGGTGATCGAGCCGGTCACCGCGATGACGGTGATCGATGTGGACTCCGCCGGGCGTCAGTCCCAGGGCGGCTCGCCGAAAATGGCGCTTGATCTCAACAAGACCGCAGCGCGTGAGGCCGCGCGCCAGATCCGGTTGCGCGGCATTGGCGGCGTGGTCGCCATCGACTTCCTGCCGCTGAAGAAAAAGCAGGACCAGAGCCAGCTTGATCAGAGCCTGAAAGGCGCGTTCAAGCGCGATCCGGCCAAGATCGATGTGGCGCCGGCCAGCCGCTTCGCCATCGTCGAACTCTCCCGCCAGCGTCTGGGCCGCGCCCTGCATGAAATCTGCTGGGATCGTTTCGGCGTTGAGAGCGTGGAAACCCGCGCTTTGGCGGCCTTGCGTCGTCTTGAAGCGGAAGGCAAGGCGAAGCGCGGCGGGCGTCTTGCCGTGCTGGCGGGGGCCGAGGTTCACGCCTGGCTTGAAAAAGATCCCATCGGATGGTCCAAGGCGATGAAATCGCGTCTCGGAGATCGCTTTGAACTGGTGCTGGATGAAGCCCGGGGCGCGCGCGACTTCGAGGTGCGTCCGCTATGAGCAAATCCAAGCCCGGTTGTCCGATCTGCAAGAAGCCTGTCGATCCCAGATACAGGCCGTTCTGCTCGGCCCGCTGCGCGGACGCCGATCTGGGTCGCTGGTTCTCGGGCGCCTATGCCGTGCCGGGCGAGCCTGTCCCGCCCGAAGCCCTGCCGCCAGAAGCGCGCGGCGAGGGCGGCGAGGACGAGCGCTAGATAAAAGCCCCGCAGTCTAGCTGCGGGGCTTTGTCTTTAGCGCTGGACGCTGATCCGCGCGTAGAGCACCCGGCCGCGGGCGTCATGCACCTTGGTGTCATAGCCCAGAGGCGTGTTTACAAAGGGCGCCTCTTCGTCAAACAGGTTGAGTGCGCCAACACTGGCGGTCAGGGCATGACCGCGTACATTCGACGTCCAGCCCGCCTGCAGGTCATACGCCGTCCAGCTGTCGACCTTCGCGCCGCCATTCTCGTCATCGTCATAGGAGGAGATATAGCGCGCCTGGGCGTTGACGCTCCATGGCCCGTTCATCCAGCCGGCGCGGACGCTTGTGCGCCATTGCGGCAGGGAGCGCGCGAAATTGGTGAAGTTGCGATTGCCCGCCGCGTCGATCTCGGTGTTCAGCACCGGATCGTAGAGGGTGAATTCATCGATATAGACGGTCTCGAGCCCGGCGGTCATCACGCCGAACCGGCCCAGATCGATATTGTCGTGGCCGAAGGCGATGTCCACGCCCTGCGCCTCGACGCGGGGCGCATTGACGAAATTGGCGCGCACCAGCACCACGTCGCCCGCCTGGGACAGCTCAACGCGCGGATCATTGTAGAGGCCGTCATCGGCGATATCGGCGGCGAGAATGGCGTTGGCGCTTTCCTCGATGATCAGATCCTCGACTTCCAGCCGCCAGGCGTCCACACGGGCGGTCCAGCCTTCGTGGCGCCAGCTCAGGCCCAGCGAGTAGCTGTCAGAGGTTTCCGGCTCGAGATCTTGTGAGCCGACCGTACGCACCGGGCGGAACAGGCTCTGATTGCCGATGGTCAGCGATTGCAGCGTCGTGGTGGCGCTCACCTGCTGATGCAGTGAGGGCGCGCGGAAGGATTGCGCCCAGTTCGCAGACAGGGTCAGCGCATCGGTCAGATCTACGGCGAGGCCGACCTTGGGTCAGTGGAGGAGAAGTCTTCCAGATCCTCATGGCGGGCCGCCAGCGTCAGCCGCGCACGCGCGTGCAGCGGAATGACGCTCTCGGCATAAAGGCTCGCCACATCGCGCTCGCCCGCATAGTCCGGCCCGCCGACGATGAACAGGAAGGCGTCATCATTGAAGGTCTGGCCGTGATCGACGTCGAGGCGCTCATTGCGCAGATGCGCGCCCACGGTCAGCGAAACCGAGCCAGCAGGCAAGGCAAACAGATGCGCCGTCGTCAGGCTGGCGTCTAGGCTGCTCAGCTCCGAGCTCGAGGTGCGCACATCCTCGCCCAGCATCCAGGCGAGCAGGGCGGGATCATTGTAACGCGGGTCATTGGGATCGGTGACGAGACTGCCCGAGCCGAACGGGTTGAACCAGTAGCACCCCGCGCTCTGATCGCCCGCGCTGGCGCCCGGCTGGCAGTTCGCGCCGCCAAACCCGTTGAGCGCGGCGTCGAGGCGGTCGCCGATATGATCCGTGATGGTGGCTTCGAGTTCGTTGCGCGAAAAGGCCAGCACGCCCTCCGCCGTCCAGTCGCGACCGAAGGCGTCAAAATCATGCGCCAGCCCGGCCTCGAGCCGCAACGTGTCATGATCAAAGCTGCGTCGCGCCGCCCCGGCGGATACGCCGCGCGGGCGTCCGTTCCAGGTCACGTCGCGATTGAAGTAATTGCCAGGATTGTCGACCGGAATGGTCGGAAAGCTGAGCGCGGGCAGGGAGGGGGAATTGCCGCGCGTCAGTTGCGTATCGGCCCAGGCCGCGCGCAGGGTCAGGCGCGTATGGCCGAAATCGCCGGTCAGCGCGCCATAGGCGTTCAACCGCGTCTCATCCGGGATCAGGGAGAAGAACTGGCCGTAATCGAGCCGGCAATAACCCGGCGTGCCGAAGGCGGTGTCGGCGCCCAGAACCAGCGGCTGGCCGCCAGCGGCCGCGCAATCGCGATCAATGATGACCTGCGGGCCGCCGGACGGCGTCGTCACCTCGAACCCGCCGCCTGGCGCCTGGATGTAATAGCGCCGGGCTGGCCCAGCGCCGACAGGCCGGTGCCGGGGATGAAGTCGGTCTCGAACCCTTCCACGCCGTCGGTGTCGCGATAGCTGACCGCTCCCATGACGCTCCATGCGCCGAAGGTCTCGCCCGCGCGGGCGGACAGGATCGACGTGAAGCCGGCGCCCTCGAATCCGTCAGGACCGCGCGCCTCGAGCGCGACCTCGACCCCTTCGAACAGATCGTCCGTGATCACGTTCACAACGCCGGCGACCGCATCCGATCCATGCAGCGGAGAAGCGCCGTCCTTGAGGATCTCCACCCGGCTGATGGCGATGTCGGGCACAAGCGCGTTCATGTCGACAAAGCTCGCGCCATCATCGGACGCCACCGAGGCGGGCGCCTGACGCACGCCGTTCACCAGCACCAGGGTCGCTCCCAGCCCCAGCCCCCGCAGATTGACGCTCGAGGTGCCCGAAGTGTCGTTCTGGGTGCCCGGATCGTCATTGAATTCCGAGCCGACAATGGCGGGGCTGAAGGCCAGCGCATCCCCAAGGTCGGAGAGGCCGCTCGCCCTGAGCGTTTCTGCATCCAGCGTGACCACGGGGCGGTCTCCCGATTGCGCGCCGGGCGCGCGGCCTGCGGTGATGGTGATGACATCATCCTGAACGGTCTGGGCGCACGCCAGACCGCCTTCACCCAGCATGGCCAGAAGGGCCAGGGCGCTGACGCAGACTTTGGGGTTCATTGCAGTCCTCGGAGGTTGGGGAGGTTTTGAGAATATAACGCAGAAGCGGTTAGCAGGCCTCTCTATACCCGGGCAAGTCCGAAGGCAGACCGGACAAATTGCAATCGGACTGCACAAGACTGATTTGAGGGCATGGACAGCTCCGCGCGCTTGCCTATAAACCGCGTCCTCAGCGCGGCGAACCTTGCAGACCGCCCCGCTCGCCCGGGTAGCTCAGTTGGTAGAGCAGCGGATTGAAAATCCGCGTGTCGGTGGTTCGAATCCGCCCCCGGGCACCATTTTCCCCGTTCTTGCCGGTTCTCTCTCGCTCCGCTTGGTCGATCCTCGCTGACGCTGCGTGTCCGTCCTTGCGACCTCTTCGGGGGCGGGGGTGGAGGGCGAAAACGGTGTCGCCGAGGCTTTCTGCATGCGCCCCGAATTGACAGTGTTCCGGACATGACCGGGCCCGGGAGTCACTCGCCTTTTGAGGGCGTTTAAGGAATACTCCATCTGACGCGGCGAGACTGCAGACCGGGTTCCGATCGCCTTTCGAGGAGCGCATATGACTGGCTGGACATCGTATCCGGGACTGCGGCCCCTTCTGGGGCTTCTGGCGCTGGTCCTGGCGGCGTGCGCGCCCGCGCAAACCCTCAACGGTCCGGACCGATCGAACTATATCGTATCCCTGGTTCGTGTGGACGCGACGGATGATGCGCGCAACCGACTGGAGTCGCAGCGTGATCGCGTGCTGGCGGACGTCTTTGGCCGTAATGGGTTCGGCGCCTGTCCGACGGGACGTCGCGCGGCCTGTCTACGGCGCGAGTTTCGTCATGACCCATGCGTTTGAAATCCGGCTGACCGCAGAGGAAGCGACGCGCCTGGCGCGCCATCCCGAGGTGGTCAGCGTCAGTGCGGACACGCTGCACCGAACCGACCCGCGCCGCCGCCGAGAGCCGAGGCTGAGCATGATGACCCTGAAACCCTTCCTGATCGCCGCAGCGGCTTTGAGCCTGACGGTGGGACACGCTGCACCGGTGCTGGCCCAGTCCCGCCCCGGCCCGGAGATGGCCTCCGGCCTCGCAGGGCTTCAGGGCCCTGTATCGGGGCGCGTGCAGCAACAGCTTGATACGGGCGAACGGGTTCCGGTCATCGTCACGCTGGACATTCCCGTGGACCTGGCGGTGCAGAGAGCCGATCACGGCCCGGCCGGAGACGCCATGCGGCGCCGGATCGCGGACCTGCAGGATGCGCTCCTGACCGAGGTCTACGGAGCAAGCGCGCGCGCATCTGAACAGTCCCGACAGGGCCTGGGCTATCAGCCCTTCCGGGTGACGCCGGGTTTCGCCATTCTCGCCAATCAGGCGGAGATCGCCCGTCTGGCGTCCGATCCTCGGGTGCTCAGAGTGCGTGAGGACCGCATTATGCGCCCGGCCACGGACACTTCGATGGGCCAGATTGGCGCGGATAACGTCTGGGCGCGGGGCGTGGAGGGCGCCAATGTCTCCGTCGCCATCCTCGATACCGGCATTGAGAGCCGTCACACCATGGTGCGCGACAACATCGCCGCCAGCGCCTGTTTCAACAGCACTCTGAGCACGGCGAACCTGACGGCCACAACGACTTGTCCGAACGGGCTGGATGAACAGCTGGCGGAGAGCTCGGCGGACGCTGCGACGGCGTGTCTGGACGCTGATTACTTTGATGTCGCCTCCGCGGTTGACGGCTGCGTGCACGGCACGCATGTCGCCTCGACCGCCGCCGGCAGCGCCGTCACGCTCAAGAGCGGCGCTGGCGTGTCGGGCGTGGCCCCGTCGAGCGAGATCATCGCAGTCAATGTCTTCAGCCGGTTTGACCGGGACACCTGTACCGCGGATGGCGAGCCGCGTGCAGAGCATGAATGCGTGCAATCGTTCAGCTCGGACCAGATCGCCGCGCTGGAATGGCTCCTGGACAACCGCGATCGCTATAATCTGGCGGCCGTGAACATGAGCCTGGGCAGCGATGGCTTTACGGAGCCATGCCTTGGCACCGACTATGAAGTCATCATGCAGGAGCTCACCGATGCAGGCGTGGCGGTGGTCGTCGCCGCCGGCAATGACGGGTTCGCCAACAAGATCAGTGAACCCGCCTGCGTCCCGTCCGCCATTTCTGTCGGCGCCGTGAATGACAATGACGTCGTGGCCGGCTTTTCCAATGATGCAGACTTCCTGGATCTTCTGGCGCCGGGCGTCGACATTCTCGCGGCCCTTCTGACCGAGGAGCCGCCGCAGAACCAGAATTGCCAGCTGGTGCCTGATACCGAGCCCAATGAGGACGGGGTGTGCCACTGGTATGGCGAGCTGCAGGGCACCTCCATGGCGGCGCCCCATGTGGCGGGCGCCTTCGCCTCTTGTATCAGGGCTTTCCCTCAACCAGCGTCGCGCAAAGGCTGACGGCCCTGCAGGTGACGGGCGAGCCGGTCAGTGGACGGGTATACGCAGCGCGTGCACGCCCGCATCCAGGTTGACGCCGCCTATGACTTCCTGGCGAACGGCGCGGGGGTAGTGCGGTCAGTCTCGCTCGACAGCCTGACCCGGTTTGACGCTCGCAACACTTCCAGCGATGTGGCGTCCTTCAATTCGACGACGCGCGCGATCCGCAATGCCAGCGGCCAGTCCAGAACGGTGCGCGTGGTCAGCAAGCCCGACTGGTTGACGACAGAGTTCTATGAAGGCGACGGCGCGCCCAGCGGCGCGCCTGTGTCCCAGACCGCACTGACGCTGATCTCTGATGGACAGCTGCGCCTGCGGGTGAACGGGATCGGCCTGTCTGACGGTTTCAACAAGGGTGAGCTGGTGCTCTCCGTGGACGGGTCCTCCACCCGTATCCGGCTCAAGGTCACGGCTCTCGTCACCACGCCGGTCGAGCTCGACTATGAGACCGTCCGGTTCGGCCCGTTTGAATGGGTGGGCGACGCGGATGAGAGTGTGGGCAGCATCTTCCGTCTCGTGGGTCTGGATTCAGGCCTGCCAGTGGCTCTGAGTGCGGATATCGAGCGCTGGGGCGCACGGGACGGCCGCACGGTGACGGATGCGTCCATCCAGTGTGACTCTGAGCATCGATCGATGTACAGCTACGTACGTCTGAGCATCGATCGATGTACACTACGACGTCTGAGCATCGATCGTGTACAGCTACTCGTCTGTACAGCTACTCGCTCATACACGCGTATCGAGCGTCGTGTACATACACCGCTGTCTAGTGCGTGTAGCACGACTACATACCAGCCTGTATGAGTGCCGTCCTACACGTAGTAAGCACTGCCTGTCA
>LZQR01000012.1_pt1 | contig 53818 bp, 61 predicted proteins | sample 768601 | NCBI WGS metagenome assembly LZQR01 (sample SAMN05207299, study PRJNA324521) | oil field metagenome | isolation source: sample BH-FW-24 from oil reservoir | place: India: Bombay High | collected 2015-12-04
CGGGGGTATGATTATCAGTCATTGTCGCCGCGCAATGCGGACGTGATCTGATCGGCGGCCGTTCGATCGTGGAATCGAGCGTCGAGCTGCGGTGGAGGAAGTCGCGGCGTTGGGGGGGGGTCGTCTTTGTCGACTCCGCCGGGGCCGGACGCGACGAAACGCCGGACTTCGGAGCCGTGCGGAGTGCGGTGGGTGTGGGCGTCCGCTATTATCTCGACTTCGCGCCGCTTCGCCTGGATATCGCGACCCCGCTCGATGGGGACGCCTCAGATGCTGACATACAGATCTATATCGGTCTGGGAGAGGCCTTCTGATGCGGGCGGCTGACTTTATCAAAGTTCTCGCAGCTGTGTTCAGCGGGCTGGCGCTTCTGCTCCTCATTGGCCTTGTCAGCCTGAGTCACGCACCCGGGCGCGCTCTGGTCATTGAAGTGATGGATGGACGCGAGATCAGCGCCGTTGGCGTTGTGAACCTCTCTGATCTGGAAGGAGATATGCTTTCAGACTTCAGGGTCGGCCGTCTCACGCTGTCAGATGATCAAGGCGTCTGGCTCGAGGCGGAGGGCATTCATATCGTCTGGCGCGCGAGATCGCTTCTTGGATCTTCTGTCCGGATTGAAGAGGTTGAGGCAGGCCGTGTTCGCGTGCTGCGCCGTCCCGACACCGAGCGTGAAGCGCCTTCTGGCGAAAGCAGAGGCGGACGCGGGATTCGATTGAATCGTCTGCTGGTTTCAGAGCTGGTCCTTGAGGAACCGGTTCTCGGTCAGAGAGCTGCACTGCGCGCCGAGGCCGCCCTGGCCCGTGATGTGAGCGCGGGGCTGAGCCTCACGGCCGAAATCGTCAGAACCGATGGCGCTGAAGATCGGCTGAATGCTGACCTGACGCGGGATCTGGACGGAGTGATCGACGGGAATCTGTCGGTACTCGTTGAATCGGACAGTCCTCTCGCACAACTGGCCTACGCCCAGGGCCTTGGATTTGAGCTGGCGGCGGAAATTGAGGGTGACCCAGAGGCCGGCGCCGCGGATTTCACCTTCACCGTTGGCGATCGTGACGGCATCAACGGGCAGGGGCGTTGGCGAGATGGCGGATGGAGCCTGGACGCGGATACTGATGCCGACGCCTGGCCGTCTTTGCCGTCTTCGGTCCGGGCATTGCTGTCTGGAGGTTCGCTGACAGGGCAGGGGCGTTTGGATCCCCGCACCGGGCAATTGCACTTCACCAGTGCGGCAGGCGAGGTCTCTCTGAGCCGTTCCGAGCCGCCCGTTGTCGAGATTACGGGAAGTCTGAACGCGGACGGGCTTGCGCTCGTGTTGCCAGAGACCCTCTCAATTCAGCACGCCGCCTTGGATGCGCGTCTGGATCCGGAGACTCCGTCTCGCTGGCTTACGGGAGATCTCCGGGTGGAAGACCTGACCCACCCCCAGATCGGTCTTGAGGCTGCGAACGCCCGGTTCATGCTGGAGCGTGAGGGAGAGGATTTTCGCTTTGAACTGACGGGCGAGGGGCAGGATGTTCAGCTGTCAAACGCTCGAGCAGGCGCAGCGCTGGGCGAGATCGTACAGTTCACCGCAGAGGGAGTGTATCTGCGCGCAGACCAGAAAGTCCGGCTGGGCGCTGCAAATCTCCGCTCGGCGGGCGCTTCACTGGAGGGAAGTGGGGAAATATCCCTGTCTCCTGTGGAGTACGACGGCCGTTTCACGCTCATGCTTGATGATGCGGGCCGTGTCCAGCAGGGTCTGAGCGGACCTGTCACCTTAAGAGGCGAAGGCGACTCTGACGGCCTGTTGCTGCATATTGATGGGCAGGACCTGACGGGCGAAGGCGCGCCGTATGCGCTCGCCACCGGGATAACGGGCGAGGGGCGAGTCGACTTTAGCGACGGGTTCGCGCTGTCGGGTCTGGATGTTGACGGACGCTATCTGCGCGTCGCAGGCGGGTTGCAGCGTCCGCAAGGCGCCTCCGTCTGGCGGGGTCAGCTTGATTACGCCGTGGATGCCGAAAGTCTGGGCGTCAGTAGTCTGGCTGGGGTCATTGCCGGAGCCGCAACTCTCGAGCAGGAAGATGGAGCGCTCTCCGCCAGGATCCAGGCCCAGGCGGACAGGTTCGAAGTGGGCGGAACGAGTCTGGAAAACCCCGTTCTGCGTGTCGAGATCGATCCTCAGGCCGAGGGCGGACTTGCAGGCGACTGGCGCTTTGACGCAAGAACATCGCAACGCGATCTGGCGCTGCAGGGCAATCTTGAGTGGTATGACGGCGCCGGCAGTGTGGATGTCGCTTCGGGGCGTTTCGCGGATATCGCAGTACAGGGTCAGGCCTTGCTGGCCCCGGACGCCCTGACGATTGACGTCACGGCGCGTCAGGATGGCGCCATCAGCTCTGGTCGGCGTCCCTGGAGTATGAGGCGTCCCGCGACGCCCTCATGCAGGGGCGGCTTGACCTGTCTGCTGAGCTTGAGAATTACCGGCTGTCGGGGGTGACGCTGAACGTCCTGAATGCGCGACTCTCAGGCCCGGTTGATGGATTGAGTTTCGAGCTGAATGCCGACGGGGCGATTACAGAGCCTTTCACCATCTCAGTTGGCGGCCCGGTATCGTATGAAGACAATGCATTGCAGGCATCCTTTCAGTTTGCCGGCGAACTGACGGACCGCACTCTGACGTCCCCACAGCCGCTCGAGATCGGATATGGGGAGGGCGCGCTGAGCGCAGGCGGTCGTCTGGCGCTGGACGGCGCAGGGCTCCAGTTCGAGCTTGAACGGGACGAGAGCGGAACTGATTTTGAGTACGATCTCAGCGCCATTCCGGCCGATCTGGTGATGGGGTTGCTCAACTTGCCCCAGGCGCAAGGTGATCTGGCGCTCGCCGGGCGGTTCTCGCGGCAGGCAGAGGTCTGGACCGGGCGGTCGCGGCTGGAAGTCTTGGGCCTGTCATCAGCTTCGCAGCCGGCGCTGGGGGCCCTGGATGGCGAGTTGAGCCTGAATGTGACCGAGACGGGCGCCAGCATGACAGGAGCCTTCACAGACACCGACCTTGAGATCGAGATCGATCTTGATCGGCAGGGCGCCATGACGGGCCCGGGCTCCCTGCTCGAGCCGGATTGGCGAGGCGCTGTGCGCCTGAATGGGGAGGTCGGAGTGCTGGCCGCGCTCTACATGCCCGAGGATGAAGTTTTGAGAGGCGTTCTTACGGTCAACGCTGAAATCAATGGCATGGACACATCCGGACAAGTGCGATTCCGCGATGGGGCGCTGCAATCCGCACTCGCAGGGCGAACGTTCGAACCGATCAGTGCGCAGGGGTCCTGGCGGAATGGCGCTCTGATCATTGACAGCGTTCAGATCGGTGAAGGCGGGAAAAGCGGCGCCACAGGCCAGGCCGAGTTCCGCGCGACCTCGGATGGCGTCGAGGGTGAGGGTCGAATTGAGCTGAACCAGCTCTATCTGGTCGACCGTCCCGAATTGTCCGGCGGCGCCTCGGGATATGCGGAGATCAGCCTTGAAGGGCGAGTTCTGACGCTGACCGGGGAAGCCGACATCCAGCGTATGGATGTGCGCCCGACGGGAGGCGGCGGCGCCTCAATCCCTCAGATCGAGGTGGAAGAGCTGAACAGGCCTGATGTGCTGGACCGCGCCTATCGTCGCCCGATCCGGATTGAGCTGGATTATCTCTGCGCGCTGACGACCGCTTGATGGTGTCCAGTCGCGCCTTCAGTTCCGAGTGGTCAGCGGATGTGCATGTGACGGGCACGGCGAACCGCCCTCGGCTGTCGGGACAGGCGACTCTGATGTCCGGTCAGGCCTCGCTGCTGACAGCGCCCTTCGATCTGACGTCGGGTACGGTGACGTTCGACGGACCGGTCGATCAGACGCGTCTGGCCATTGAGGGGCGGCATGAGGCCGAAGACCTGACCGTGACGGGCCGGGTGGAAGGCTCTGTACATGCGCCCGAGGTGCATTTTGAAAGCACGCCCAGCCTGCCCGAGGATGAAATCCTGTCACGCCTGCTGTTTGGGTCTGGTGTCTCCGATCTCAGTCCGTTGCAAGCCTCGCAGCTGGCGGCCCAACTTTCCGGTGCGGGCTGGATGGACGCGATGGCGGATGTGCGCGCTGCATTGGGGGTGGACCGTCTGGATGTGCGCCAGAACTCGGACGGCGCAATTACCGTTTTGGGTGGCCGACAACTGACTGACGATGTCTATCTCGAGCTGGAATCGGGTGTGGGACAGGCGCTCGGATCCGCGCGTATCGAATGGCGCCTCAGGCCTTCGCTGGTGCTGGCCTCGGAGGTCAGCGGGGATTCCAGCAATGAAATCTCACTGAAATGGCGCAGAAGTTTTGATTGAGTTGAAGCAGGTATGATGCTGATAAGGCGTCATCTGCCTCTTTCCGCCAATCCGGTTTTCACGAACCGGAGGGGCGGGCTGCACACATTCACCGCCGCTGGGCGTTGCGTCTGCAAATTCTGCATGACATAACGCGCGCTCATTCCCGGCCGCCGCCGGCGCGTATTTGCGTGTCCGTGCATGGCGGCGACCGCTTTCTAACAAGGCCTCGCCAAGATGAACGTAGTTGAAAAATCCGCTGAAGGGCTCTCGCGCACGTTTGAGGTTGTCGTGCCCGCGTCGGAGCTCGAAGCCAAACTGACCGCCAAGATCGAAGAGATCCGTCCCGAAGTGCGCCTGAAGCTTCCGCCCGGGCAAGGTGCCCGCCAACCACATCCGCAAGATGTTCGGCGCTTCGATCATGGGCGACATTCTTCAGGAGCTGGTCCCGCAAGCGACCCAGGACACTCTGGACGAGCGCAAGATCCGCCCGGCGTCCCAGCCTGCGGTGGACGTCAAGTCGGACCCGGAAGACGTTCTGAAGAAAGGTGCGGATTTCTCTTTCGAAATCAGCCTTGAGATCATGCCGGAATTCGACACGATCGATCCCAAGACCCTCAAGCTCACCCGTCCGGTCGCCAAGGTCGCGGACGAACAGGTTGACGAGGCGCTCCAGGAGCTGGCCAAGCAAGCTGTCTCCTATGAAGAGAAAAAGGGCAAGGCCGCTGACGGCGACAAGGTCGTGATCGACTTTGTCGGCTCCATCGACGGCGAGGAATTCCAGGGCGGCGCCGCTGAAGGCGCAGAGCTGGTTCTGGGCTCTGGCCAGTTCATCCCGGGCTTCGAGGATCAGCTGGTGGGCGCCAAGGCAGGCGACAAGGTCGATGTCAAAGTGACCTTCCCCGAAGAATATCAGGCTGCGCATCTGGCGGGCAAAGACGCAGTCTTCGCCACCGAGGTGAAGGAAGTTCAGGCGCCGGGCGAAACCCAGATCGATGATTCCCTGGCCGAGCGCCTGGGGCTGTCTGATCTCGACGCTCTGAAGGACGCTCTGATCAAGCGCTTTGAAAGCGAGCACGCTCAGGCGTCCCGCATGAAGGTCAAGCGCTCGCTTCTGGACGAGCTTGATGCTGCTCATGATTCTGTGGATCTGCCGGCCAAGATGGTCGAGCAGGAGTTCGAGCAGATCTGGCGCGAAGTTCAGAACGCCATCGAGAACGATCAGCTTGATGACGAGGACAAGAACAAGTCCGAGGACGAGCTCAAGACCGATTACCGCAAGATCGCTGAGCGTCGCGTGCGTCTCGGCCTGGTGCTGGCCGAAATCGGCCGCAAGGCCAATGTGGACGTCACCCAGGAAGAACTGGCGCGCGCCGTGAACCAGGAAGCCCAGCGCTTCCAGGGTCGCGAGCGTGAAGTGGTCGAGTTCTACCAGAAGAATCCGGGCGCCATTCAGGCCCTGCGCGCGCCGATCTACGAAGAGAAGGTCGTCGACTACATTCTCGAGCTGGCGGATGTGACCGATCAAGAGATCGATCGCGAAGCGCTGTTCGCTGAAGACGATGAGGCGCCGGCCGCGGAAGAGAAAAAGCCCGCCAAGAAAAAGGCTCCGGCCAAGAAAAAGGCGGCTCCGAAGAAAAAGGCTGCAAAGTCCGACGAGGACTAATCCGGCCTTAACCCGATCGGGACCATCAAGCCCGGGTCGTTTTCTTCTCGGCTGAGAGGGAAAAGGCCCGGGCCTTGTGCATTTGAGGGTTTGCGCGCAGGCGCGGGCCTTGCCACAGTGCGGGTCCATGGCCAAATCAGGCCGATCTAGACGAACACTGCTTTCCTTGAGGAGCTGGCTATGCGTGAGCCGCAGGATGTGATGATGAACCTCGTTCCCATGGTGGTCGAGCAAAGTGCGCGGGGCGAACGCGCCTACGACATCTATTCGCGCCTGCTGAAGGAACGCATCGTGTTCGTCACGGGTCCCATCGAGGACCATATGGCGAGCCTGATGGTGGCCCAGCTGCTGTTTCTTGAGTCGGAAAATCCGAACAAGGAAATCGCCATGTACATCAACTCGCCGGGCGGATCGGTCAGCGCAGGTCTCGCGATCTACGACACCATGCAGTACATCAGCTGCCCGTGGCGACGGCTTGCGTCGGCATGGCGGCGTCCATGGGCTCATTGCTGCTGACGGCCGGTGACAAGGGCATGCGCTTTGCGACGCCGAATGCGCGCATCATGCTGCACCAGCCGTCTGGCGGCTTCCGCGGCACGACGGCGGATATTGAGCGCCACGGCGAGGATATCCTCAAGATCAAGCGTCGGATGAACGAGATTTACGTCAAACACACCGGCCAGCCGCTCGAGAAAGTCGAGAAAACGCTGGATCGGGATTTCTATATGGATGCGATGGAAGCCAAGGAATTCGGCCTGATCGACCATGTGTACGAGAAGCGCGGCGGGCTGAAGCGTCCTGATTCAAGCCAGGCCTGTCTCAGTCCTGAGCACTCAAGCCGCGCTGCGCCAGATACGGCCAGCGCGGTTTTGCATGCTTGATCCACCCCCTCTGGCTGTGATCACATGCGCTATGGAAACGTTTCGCTAAGGTCCGGCCTTGATCTTGCAGGAACGGGTCGAGTCACTTTGAGCTATAAGGTGACGTTCAAGGCCAAAGCGAACCAATCGCGCTACGGCGCACAGCGGGACCGACGGGAGCAGCCATGACCAAGGCGACCACAGGCGACGGAAAGAGCACTCTGTATTGCTCCTTCTGCGGCAAGAGCCAGCATGAGGTCCGTAAGCTGATCGCAGGACCGACCGTGTTCATCTGCGATGAATGCGTAGAGCTGTGCATGGATATCATCCGCGAGGAGAACAAGACCTCCCTCGTGAAATCCAATGAGGGCGTGCCCAGCCCGCAGGAGATCTTCCAGGTCCTGCAGGACTATGTGATTGGCCAGGCGAAGGCCAAGCGCGTACTGTCCGTGGCCGTGCATAACCACTACAAGCGTCTCAATCACGCTGGCCAGAATGGCGATGTGGAGCTGTCCAAGTCCAACATCCTGCTGATCGGCCCGACCGGCTGCGGCAAGACGCTGCTGGCTCAGACGCTCGCGCGCATACTCGACGTGCCTTTCACCATGGCCGACGCCACCACGCTGACCGAAGCCGGTTATGTGGGCGAGGACGTGGAGAATATTGTTCTCAAGCTGCTGCAGGCAGCCGATTACAATGTCGAGCGCGCCCAGCGCGGCATTGTCTACATCGACGAGATCGACAAGATCAGTCGCAAGTCCGACAACCCGTCCATCACGCGCGACGTATCGGGCGAGGGTGTCCAGCAAGCGCTTCTGAAGATCATGGAAGGCACGGTGGCCTCTGTTCCGCCCCAGGGTGGTCGCAAGCATCCCCAGCAGGAATTCCTGCAGGTGGACACCACCAACATCCTCTTCATCGTGGGCGGCGCTTTCGCCGGCCTTGAAGGCATCATCTCCCAGCGCGGCAAAGGCTCCGCCGTCGGCTTTGGCGCCGATGTGCGAGACCCGGACGCCCGCCGTCAGGGCGAAGTGCTGGCCGAGGTCGAGCCTGATGACCTCACCAAGTTCGGCCTGATTCCGGAATTCGTCGGTCTCTGCCGGTGATCGCGACGCTGGAAGATCTCGACGTGGCGGCCCTGGTGCAGATCCTTACCGAGCCGAAGAACGCTCTCGTTAAGCAGTATCAGCGTCTGTTCGAGATGGAAGGCGTGGGCCTGTCCTTCACCGAGGATGCGCTGACTGCGATCGCGGAGAAAGCCATCAACCGCAAGACCGGCGCCCGCGGTCTGCGTTCGATCATGGAGGGCATCCTGCTCGACACCATGTTCGATCTGCCCAGCCTTGAAGGCGTGGAAGAGGTGGTGGTCAACGCGGAAGTCGTTACGGGCGACGCCACTCCGCTCTACATCTACGCCAAGTCCAAGGGCGAGGCGGCGACTCCGAAGCAGGGCGCCTAGAAACGCGTTACCGGAAGTTAATTCGCTTCCCGATTGCACTGATCCATATGCTCAAGGGCCGCTCCATCATGGAGCGGCCCTTTTGCCATAGGGGGCGGGAATGAGGCGTTTCATCATCGCGGTGCTGGCGGGCGTTCTGGGTTTGCCGGGCGTGAGCTCGGCGCAATCGGTCTTGCCGAGATTTGAAACCGTGGAGGAGGGAGCCCCTTTTCCTGTCGACGTGAACGGGCCGCGCTATCAGCGCGGCTTTCTTGTGATCGCACAGAGCGAAGCCCCCGAGGATCACCTTGAGCTGAGGCTGCCTGTGGTGATCGTGCGGGCGCAGGCGCCTGTCCCGGGGCGCGCGCCGGTTCTCTTCCTTCCGGGAGGACCAGGTGTGGGCGGTTTGTCCGCAGCGCTTTATCCTGGCGCTATCCTTGGAGCGCGGAGCGCGACTTCGTCATACTGGGGCGTCGCGGCACGCGCCATGCAGAACCTTCCCTGCGTTGCGAGCCCATCGGACCAGCGCTTGTGAGCCGCAAACCGGGGGCCCGGGCCCGCCTTGAGCAGGTCATTGCCGAGTGTCAGTCCGCTCTGGAGGCGCAGGGTGTGCGACGAGAGGCTTACAACACGGCCGCCAGCGCCTCTGACATCGAAGCCCTCCGCGAGGTTCTGGGTTACGAGCAATGGTCGTTCTTCGCGCTCTCATACGGCACGCGACTGGCGCTGACCTATGCGCGGGACTATCCGGAGCGAGTCCAGTCAATGGTTCTGGATTCGCCCCTGCCGCATGGGGTCCAGTTTGATGACGCTATCCAGGTCACCTTGAAGCGTCCTTGCGACGTGTCGCGCAGCTGTGCGCTCAGAGCGACGACTGCAACTCGGCTTATCCAGACCTTGAGACGCGTTTCTTCGGCGCGATAGACGCCGCGCCGCGGCAATGCGGAATTGAGCGTGTTTGTCAGCGCCATATCGTCAACAGCGTCCCGCTTTCAAGCGCTTCCGACCTGCAGCGCGCGCCCCGGCTGATGGAGGAGGCGACGCGGTTGGAAACGGGCGGCGAGGGGGTGGCCTATGCCTCTGACTTTGACTGGGGCGTGCGTTTGTCGGTCTGGTGCAGCGAGGCTTTGCCCTATGCGCAGCGTCGTAATGGCCCGCTTTCGGACAGTTTCGCTGGCCTGGACAGCGCGGTTTTCACCCCAGAGACCTGCGCCTTATGGGATGTGCCCGCACGGCCTCAGACAGAACTTCAACAGACGGTCAGTGAGGCGCCCACGCTCATTCTGGCGGGCGAACTTGATGCTTTGACGCCGCCGAGCTGGGCCTACGAAGCGGCACGCGGTCTGGAGCGAAGCCGTGTGATCATCCTTCCTGCCGGTTTTCATACTGAAACAACCAATTGGGATGGTGATGGCTGCGCTTTGTCACTGGCTGCTAGATTCTTTTCATCATCCGGTGAGATGCTGGGGGAGACCGAGCCGCCCGCATGCGTGGAGGCGCGATCCGCACCCGAGTTCGAGCTGCGCTGACGCTGGAACTGTCATGGGCGCTGAACCGCAGGCTTGAAGCCACAAGGCGCCGCCTCCACTTGTCTAGGCACGCAAACACGGCGAGGTTCGGCTTGATGAGCGGACCGGTCGTGAGGCCGATGCCGCAAGGGTCGGCGTGGTTGAGTTGCGCCCCGGGAGCGGGGTGACCCGGCCGATTGGAGAATGACTATGAGCGACACTAAAACGCTTCCCCTGCTGCCGCTGCGCGACATTGTCGTGTTCCCGCACATGATCGTGCCCCTGTTCGTGGGCCGTGAGAAATCGGTGCGGGCGCTCGAAGAAGTCATGCGCGCGGACAAGCAGATCCTGCTGGCGACCCAGAAGAACGCCGCGGATGACGACCCGGCCCATGAGGCGGTCTATACGGATGGCGTGGTTGCATCCGTGCTGCAGCTTCTCAAACTGCCCGACGGCACCGTGAAGGTGCTGGTCGAGGGCGGTCGCCGCATGACGATCACCCGCTTTCTGGACAACCAGGCGTATTTCGAGGCCGAAGCCGAGCTGGTCGACGAGCAGGTCGCGGACCCGGCCGAGGTCGAGGCGCTGATGCGCGCGGCGGCCGAGAAGTTCGAGGATTACGTCAAGCTCAACAAGAAAGTGCCGCCCGAGGCGCTGTCTGCCGTGGGCGAGATTTCCGACGCCGCCAAGATGGCCGACACCATCGCCGCGCATCTGTCGGTGAAAATCTCCGAGAAACAGGAGCTGATGGCCAACTCCAATGTTGCAGAGCGCCTTGAGAAGGTGTTTGCGCTGATGGAGGGCGAGATCAGCGTGCTGCAGGTCGAAAAGAAGATCCGTAACCGCGTCAAGCGGCAGATGGAGAAGACCCAGCGCGAGTATTATCTGAACGAGCAGATGAAGGCGATCCAGCGCGAGCTGGGCGAGGGCGATGACGGTCGCGAAGAGCTGACCGAGCTCGAGGAAAAACTCGCCGAGACCAAGCTCAGCAAGGAAGCGCGCGAAAAAGCCGAGGCCGAACTCAAGAAGCTGCGCCAGATGAGCCCCATGTCGGCGGAAGCCACAGTGGTGCGTAACTATCTGGAATGGATGCTGGCGCTGCCCTGGGGCAAGCGCAAGCGTCTGAAGAAGGATCTGGGTCAGGCCGAGCAGGTGCTGGACCGCGATCACTTCGGCCTTGAGAAGGTCAAGGAACGCATTGTCGAGCATCTCGCGGTTCAGACCCGGGTGAAGAAGATGCGCGGCCCGATCCTGTGCCTTGTCGGCCCTCCGGGTGTGGGCAAGACCTCGCTGGGACGCTCCATCGCGGAAGCTACGGGACGCGAGTTCGTGCGCGTGTCTCTGGGCGGCGTGCGTGATGAAGCCGAGATCCGCGGCCACCGCAGGACCTATATCGCTCCATGCCGGGCCGGATCATCCAGTCGCTGAAGAAGGCCAAGTCCACCAACCCGATCATCCTGCTGGATGAGATCGACAAGCTGGGCGCGGACTATCGCGGCGACCCGGCCTCGGCGCTTCTTGAAGTGCTCGACCCGGAACAGAACTCCACCTTCAACGATCACTATCTGGAAGTGGATTACGACCTGTCCGACGTGATGTTCATCACCACGGCGAACACGCTGAACCTGCCGCAACCGCTTCTCGACCGGATGGAGATCATCCGGATCGCGGGCTATACCGAGGATGAGAAGATCGAGATTGCGCGCCGTCACCTCATCCCCAAACAGCTCAAGACCCATGCGCTGAAGGAGAGCGAGTGGACGGTCGAGGACAGCGCTCTGCGTGACCTGATCCGTTATTACACGCGTGAAAGCGGCGTGCGAAATCTGGAGCGCGAGATTGCGCGTCTGGCGCGCAAGACCGTTCGTAAGCTGGTGGCGGGCGATACCGACCATGTGACCATCAACTCGGACAATCTTGATGATTTCGCCGGGGTGAGGAAACACCGTTTCGGTGAAACCGAAGCCGAGGACAAGGTCGGCCTGGTGACGGGCTTGGCCTGGACTGAGGTGGGCGGCGATCTGCTGACCATTGAAGCGGTGCAGATGCCCGGTCGCGGCAAGATGACCGTTACGGGCAACCTCAAGGATGTGATGAAGGAATCCATCTCTGCGGCGAACTCGTACGTTCAGAGCCGGGCCCGACGCTCGGGATCAAGCCGACTGTGTTCCGCACGACCGACATTCACGTACACGTGCCTGAGGGCGCGACGCCGAAGGATGGTCCGTCTGCGGGCGGCGCGATGATCACCGCGATTGTCTCTACGCTGACCGGCGTGCCGGTGCGCAAGGATGTAGCGATGACAGGTGAGATCACCCTGCGGGGTCGTGTCCTGCCGATTGGCGGTCTGAAAGAGAAGCTGCTGGCGGCTCTGCGCGGCGGCGTGAAGACTGTCCTGATCCCGAAGGACAATGAAAAGGATCTCGCCGAGATCCCGGACAATGTCAAAGAAGGGCTCGAGATCATCCCGGTCGAGACCGTCGAGGAGGTTCTCAACACGGCCCTGGCCGAGCCGATTAAGCCGGTTGAGTGGACAGAAGCGGAGGCCGCTGCGCTGGCGGCCTTGCCCGGATCGACAGAAGTCAGCGGCGGCGGGGAACAGCGCCCGCACTAGGTCCGCGCGTTACACAAGATCAGGCCCCGGAGCATGCTCCGGGGCCTTTTCTGTTGTGAGTCTGGAAAGTTTAGACGTTTAGCGACTTGGCTTTCCTGACCAAACTGGGATAGCGATAAATATGTATATACGCCTCCGCCCGAGCGGGCGGAGTGATGAATTCAGAGTGAGTGAATGAGCGACACCAGCCCCCGATTGTATTCCGCCGTGATCAAGACCGCCGAACGCCTGCGTCAGGAAGCGGATTCCGTGGTGATCGAGGCGGCGGGTCTTACGGTGGCTCAAGCGGCGCTACTGGGTGTTGTGCTACGTGATCCCGACGCCACCCAGAGCGATATCGCCGTCCGGCTTGAACTGTCTGAGCCGGCCGTGACCCAGATGGTCGCGCGGTTGCAGCGCGAAGGTCTGATCGAACGCACTCGCGACGCCAGCGACGCCGACGTTGGCGCCTGAAAGTCAGCGAGGAAGGTGTCGAGAAGGCCGACCGCGCCAAGTCAGCCTTTGAATCGGTCAATGCCCGGCTCGAGAAGATGATGGGGGAGGCGGTCGCCCACGACGTGGCGGCGCGACTGACAGCCCTTCGCCAGGACCTCAAGAACTAGTCAGTCTGTTGGGTCTCATCTAGAATCCGGACGGTTTCGATCCGGATGGGCTCTGAGATGAATTGCGGATAGGGGAAGTCAGCCGGCGCCCGCTCCAGGCTGGCCGGGCTCATCCAGATCCGTTCCACCACGTCCATGCCTTCAGTCACCGCGCCAAAGACCGCATAGCCCGCTTCATCCGGATTGCGCCCGTCCGGTCCGGCGTCCAGGCCGGGATAGTCATTGACCATGATGAAGAATTCGGTGGTCGCTGTGCCGACTCCGTCCCGCGCCATGGAGATGGCGCCGCGATCATGGGTGAGACCGGTCTCAAGCGTGCTCTCATGAGCAATGCCTTCCGCGCCCGCAAGCCCGTCAAAGCTGTGCCCGCCCTGGATGAGGTTCATAGGCGCAATGCCTTCGCGCTCATTGTCGTCGCGCACGGTGCGATAGAAAGAGCCGTCATCGAAATTGCCGGCCTGGGCATGGGCGATGAAGTTGGCGACGGTGACAGGCGCGGCCGTCTCATTCAACGCGACGACAATCCGTCCTTCTGATGTTTCAATCACGGCTTGGGGCTGGCTGATTAGAAGGGCGGCGGCGGTAAGAGCGGTCAGCATTGTATGACGGTCCTGACTTTGAGTGAGCCGCTATCGGGCGGTGTTGCGCCCGGAATGTCAATTGTCCGGGCAATAGGACTTGACCGAAGCTCACAGACAGTTTCATGCTGCATCGCATGATGACAGCAAACCTCTTTTTCTTCGGCGGCTATTTCTATCGTCCCCATGGGGCCGGTTGACGCTGCTTGCTTGCAAGAAAAAGTCACCAGCCCCGCCCGATGGCGGGGTTTTTTATTGGAGAAACGGCAATGAGCCCGACCAAGACCCATGATGAACGCCAGATCCTGCGTCAGGCCATTGATGCGACGGATTCCGAAATCCTGAAAACGCTCGCGGAACGGCGACGGCTGGTCGAAGCGCTTGTCGCGCTCAAGGCCGGAGATCAGAGCCCCGTTCGCGATACTGACCGGGAGCGCGCGGTCATTGAACGCGCAGTGGCCAAAGGGCGGGAGCTGGGGCTGGCTGACAGCTTTGTTGAAACGCTGTTCCAGGCCATCATCGATGACTCCCTGCGCCGTCAGCGCGCCAGCCTGGATGCGCGCGCGGGCGATGTCATGCTGACCGAGGCGCGCGTCGCCTATCTCGGGGGCCAGGCTCTTACTCCCAGTTTGCGGCCAATGCGCATTTCTCCGGTCGGTACTCGGGCGTTGCGCCGGTGATCAAGCGCGACTACGCCGCCATCTTCAAGGCGCTTGAGGATGGCGAGGCCGATTACGGCTTTCTGCCGATCGAGAACACCGCCACGGGCGGGGTCAACGAGGTCTATGACCTTCTGCGCGACTCCAATCTGAAAATCGCCGGAGAGCACCATATGAAGATCCAGCACGCGCTGATGGGCAAGGCGACGGATCTGGGCCCCGTGCGCACGGTCTACGGACATCCGCAAGCCCTGCGACAGGCGCAAAGATGGCTCAATGCCCGCACGGACCTCAAGAAGATACCGGTCACATCCACCACGCGGGCGCTCGAGCGGGCGCTGGATGAGGGCCCGGCTGTCGCAGCTGTTGCGGGCCCGGATGCCGCGCGCCTGTTCGGTCTGAACCTGATCGAGCCCAACATCTCTGACTTTGAAGGCAATGAGACCCGTTTCGTGGCGCTGGCGGTCGATCCTGCGCCGGCGTCGCCGCTCCTGCCGTGCAAGACCTCACTGGTTTTCATCACGTCGGATGCGTCAGGCTCTCTTGTGGATGCGCTTGATGGCTTCCGTCAGCATGGGGTGAACATGACCAAGCTTGAAAGCCGCCCGGTTCATGGCGCGCCCTGGGAGCAGATGTTCTTCCTCGATCTGGAAGGCCATGAAGAGGACAAGGCCGTGGCCAAGGCGCTCGAGCACCTGGCCGGTCATGCAAAATCTGTACGGCGCTTCGGCTCTTACGGCTCTGACCGCTTGAAGCCGACCCAGCTTGAAGGCTAAAAGGGCGGCCCTTCGAGTCGGATGCGGGTGGTTAGCTCAGCTGGTAGAGCAACTGGTTTACACCCAGTAGGTCGGCGGTTCGACCCCGTCACCACCCACCACCGGCCCGGACTTCACGTACAGGATCCAGAGTGTCGGGACATTTCCCCATTGCCGCCGTCGCGCGGCTCGGACAGTCTTTCCGATCAGTGCAGCGGGCCTGGGCCCGCTCATCCGGGGAGTGCGCCTGAATGAGCCCCTTTGAAGCGTTCAAGGCCGCCCATGCTGGCGAAGACTTCGAGGACTATGCCGCCTTCGTGAAGGCTATGGATGAGGCGGGCCTTGAGGGTGCGGACCGGCAGAAGGCGTACTCCGCCTGGCGTCTGGGATGGAGCCGGGCCACGCTGGGTGATGAAGGCGCGGAACTCAAGGAAGTACGTGAAGGCCGGATCAAACGCTGGCTTTAGGGCTCAGGCCCGGACCTTGTTTGAAGCTGCGCGTCCAGAAACGCCAGAAATGCGTCCCAGTCCTCGCCCCGCACGCCGTGGGTTGCGGGCCGGATATGATAGGCGATGTGACCACTGACATCGATTTCGTCCAGGCGTGTCTGGTTCAGCCCCTCCACGTCATAGAGCGACCAGACCGGGCTTGCGGCTTCGGCTGCGCGCCAGGCGCCGGCCGGATCGGACCAGACATCCCGCCAGCTATTGCCCAGCAGCACGCTGCGCGGTGCGATCAGCGCTAACAGATAGTGTGCGTCGAGCGGCAGTGCGTCTTCGCGATCCGCATACTCGGCATAGCCGGGCACGAACCAGTGCGGATACCCCTCGGTGATGGAACCGATCGGTTCTCCCAGATTGTCCCGGTGGAGCGATGCGCCGCCCGTGCCGGATTGATGGGCGAGGATGACGCTGAAGCGTTCATCCGAGCGCCGGCGAGGAGCGCGGCCTTGGCCCGGCGGGAATGCCCCATGACGGCCAATTGTTCTGAATCGATGGCCTCTTCAGTTTCAAGCGCATCCGCCACGCGGCTCATCATCCAGGCCCAGACGCCGATCACGCCCGGACGGTCTGGCGCGGCCGGGTCCAGACCCAGCGACCTCAAGGTCTCGGCGTGAAGGCTGGCCCGATCGGGCGCAATATCGCTCTCATGCCAGGCAGCGACAGCGTAGCCACGGCGCAGAATCCGTTCGAGGGGCGGGCTGACGACATATTCGCCAAAAAAGCTGCTGGCGTACTCCTCCAGCCTAGAACCAGAGGGTTCGCAATAGGAGGGGACCGGATTGCGGTTTGGCGGAATGTCCGATCGTCGCAATTGCGCCTGCAGCCCGCAATCACTCGGGATCAGGATGACCGGCGCGGCCTCTGTCGATGAATTGGGCAGGACGAGCGCCAGATCGATAGCGCCTTGCCCGTTGCCGGGCAGGGTGATCGAGAGCCTCAGCATTTCAAGCCGTCCCGCGCCATTATAGGCATGCGCATCAATCAATCTGTGTTCGGTGACGCGAACCTCTCCCGGCGGCAGCGGCGCGCCATACAGCGTTTGCGAGATGAGCTGATCGACGTCAGGGCGCGCTTGCAGCCAGCCAGACAGACCGTCATCCACGCCGGGCAAGGGCGGTTGGGCCTCAGGACCGGCGCCGGTCGGGCTGGCAGTCATCATGATGTAGCGGACCGGGCTGCAGGAGACAGCGAGACCGCCCAAAAGCGGCAGCAGGAGCGCCAGGAAAAGGGTGGTGCGAAGCAGGGGGCGTGATCGTCTCATAAGCCCAGCTTAACGCTGCCGTTCCCTCCCTGCGAGCGGCTTCACGCGGCTGTGATTTTCCCACAGCGAGGCGCTGCACTTGCTGGCAAAACCCGCTTGACCGTCGTGCGGAGCGCCTTTAGACACACGCTTCCTGACGCGGCGATGCGCCGCGCATGATCTGAGCGGGTGTAGCTCAGTTGGTTAGAGCGCCGGCCTGTCACGCCGGAGGTCGCGGGTTCGAGTCCCGTCACTCGCGCCAGTTCAGATCAGCAGGACAAGCCGCCACGGGCGGCTTTTTGATTTCGCCAGATCTGTCTGGCGCATCGATCCGGGCGGGTGTAGCTCAGTTGGTTAGAGCGCCGGCCTGTCACGCCGGAGGTCGCGGTTCGAGTCCCGTCACTCGCGCCAGTTCGGATCGAATTTTCTTCCCGATATGACGACAGAGACGCGGCCCGAACCGGATCCGTATGTCTACACATCGAGCTGGAAGAACAGCGCTGTGAACACGAGGCTGTCCACCACGGCGTGCGCGATGATCAGCGGCCAGAGATTGCGCTTGTACAAAACGAACAGGACGCCCAGCATCAGGCCGATGAGTCCAGTGACGATCAGGCCGCGCAGACCCTGATAGTAGACATGGCCATAGCCGAAATAGAGCGCGGGCAGAATGATCGTCAGGGCGGTCATGAAACCCCCGCCGCCCAGGCCGTCTTTCAGGCGGTTGATCAAGTACCCGCGAAAGAACAATTCTTCGCCAAGGCCCGCCGCGAAGATCGCAATGGCGAGCCAGAGCAGATAATGTGGCAGGCTGCCATCAGCGACCGCTCCGAACCGATCCATCACGCCTTCAGGCTCCTGGGTCATGAATTCAAAGCCAAGCGCGCCGCCCAGGCTTGCTGCGGCCACCCCGGTTCCGAGAATGGCGATGACCGCCAGAAGGCTCTGAAAAGGCAGAAGAAGCCAGGATTTGAGCTTTGGCAGGCGGACGAGGCCGTATTCGCGCCAACTCAGGCCTCTGGCTTTGAAATAGACTGTCAGCCCTGACAGGAGGACGAGCAATGTGAGCGGCCCTGCATAGCGCCAGGCGACGAGGCCGAACACGGCCTTGACCGACATGGCCAGGGCGGCCAGCAGAAGGACCTCCATCATGATGAGCGGGCGAATCTTGGCGGACATGGGAACCTCTTGATTTGTGTCCGGTCTTGATGCCGCTCCCCATGTCATCAGATGCAAAAAAGGCCGCCCTCGGGGCGGCCTTTTTCAATAGAGGGTCAGGCTCGCGCCTATTCGTGACGCAGCGCGGTGATCGGGTCCAGACGGCTGGCCTGGTGCGCCGGATAGAAGCCGAACAGCACGCCCACGATCGTGGAGGCTCCAATGGCGACCAGTGCGATGGTGGGTTTCACAGCGACATTGAGGTTCACGCCCAGCGCAGGGGCGAACTGTTCGATGCTGAGTGCGAGGCCCAGTCCGAAGAGGAGCCCCAGCACGCCGCCGACCGAGCACAGCACAACCGATTCAATCAGGAACTGGTTGCGGATGTCTGCGCGGCGCGCGCCTATGGCGAGCCGCAGGCCGATTTCCCGGGTCCGTTCGGTCACGGACACGAGCATCACGTTCATGATGCCGATCCCGCCTACGATGAGGGTGATCAGGCCCGCGACGGCCAGAAGAAGGCCCATGACGGTCTCTGTCGCCCTGAAGGCGGTGATGAACTCAGCGAAGTTGCGGACCTGGAAGTCGTCCTCTTCTCCCGGATCGATCCCGCGGCGAACCCGCAGGAAGTTTTCCAGCTCGGCCGTGGCGTAATCCATGTCCTCGCCAGCGGCGACCTTGACCCAGATACGCTGAACCGGATCGCGAACCCCGGCGCGGGCAAACCCGACCACACGGGAACGGACAGTCGAGATGGGCGCCATGATGATGTCGTCCTGATCCTGCCCGAAGCTGGACTGGCCGCGTTCGGACAGGATACCGATGACTTCGAACGGCTGGCTGTTCAAACGCACGGATGCGCCAGGGCGCCGCCCGAGGGAAAGAGTTCTTCGGCGACGGTCTGGCCCAGCACGGCGACGCGATTGCTGCGTTCGACGTCCACCACCGAGAACATGCGTCCCTCGGCGATGGTCCAGTCACGGATCTCGAGATAATCGGGATGCACGCCGGAAATCTGAGTGGGCCAGTTCACCCCGTCCACCACAGCCGTCACAGACCCGTCCACTGTGCCGGACGCCGCCACGATGACATCTACCTGATTGCGGATGGCGTCCACATCATCAGAAGAGAAGGGCGTGCCGCTGCCTGCGCCGCCGCGTCGGCCGCCGCGGTCGTTGGAGCCGGCGCGGATGTTGAGCGAGTTCGAGCCCAGCGAGGAAATCTGGTCCTGGACCGCCTGACTGGCGCCGTCCGCCAGCGAGACCGTCGTGATCACGGCCATGACGCCGAAGATCACGCCGAGAATGGCCAGGAAGCTGCGCAGCGCATTGACGCGCAGGGCCGTCAGCGCGACCCCGATCGCCGCCATCATGTTCATTGGCTGTCCTCCACGATGAGGCCGTCCCGGAACCAGATCCGGCGACGGGCGCGGGCGCCACTTCGTCCTCGTGGGTGACCAGGACAATGGTGATGCCTTCGGCGTTCAGCTGATCGAGAATGTCGAGCACCTCGATCGTGGTCTGGCTGTCGAGCGCCCCTGTCGGTTCGTCCGCCAGGAGGATGGAGGGCTTTCCGGCCAGGCGCGCGCAATGGCGACCCTTTGCTGCTGACCGCCTGAGAGTTGAGACGGATGATGGTCCATGCGTTCGCCCAGCCCCACCATGCGAAGGCACTCCGCCGCGCGTTCGTTGCGCTCCCTGTGCGGCATGCCGCGATACAGCAGCGGCAGCGCCACATTGTCGAGCGCGGTGGTGCGCGGCAGAAGGTTGAATTGCTGGAACACGAAGCCGACCTTGCGGTTCCTGAAATCGGCCAGCTGGTCCGGGCTCATGCCCGACAGGGATTCGCCAGCGATGATCAGATCACCCGAACTGGGCCGGTCGAGCGCGCCCACCATGTTCATGAAGGTGGATTTGCCGGAGCCGGAGGGCCCCATGATCGCCACATACTCGCCAGCATTGATGTCGCAGTCCACGCCGGCCAGCGCATACACATCTCCGCCGCCGAGCGTATAGACCCGGGTCAGATTGCGCGCCTGAATGAGAGGCTCGGTCATCCGGCGGTCTCGCGGACGCGAGTGACAACGAGATCACCCTCATTCAGGGCCTCGCCGACGATCTGGGTGTACTGACCGTCTGACAGACCGATGCCGACTGGACGCTCCTGAAGCTGGCCGTCTGCCGTTTCGATCCAGATCGAGCCGCGGCGCACCTGATCACGCTGCTGGGCGCGCTCCTGGCTCAGCTGGTCATAACGCGCCAGCTGATCGGCGGTCAGAACGCCCGACAAGGCGCGACGGATCAGAGCCTGCGGGTTGGGCGGCGGTGCGCCGGGAGCGGGGTTCTGGAACTGCGCCCGGATCTGCTGGAAGGTCTCGCGCATGACGCGCTCCACTTCGGGACGTTGCTGATCGGTCAGCTCAAGCTGCTCTGCGAGCCGTTCCATCATGGCGGCGCCGCCGCCTTCGCGCCGTCCGCCCTGATCGCCTTCATTGGCGACCACAAGGGCTTCGGCCGCGCCGCGCGGCGTAAAGCGAAGCGCGGCGTTCGGCACGGACAGCGCGTCTTCAACCTGGCCCGTAACGATGGAGACGTTCGCCGTCATGCCCGGCAACAGGCGCTGGCCGGGATTGTCGGCCTGGATGACGACCGTATAGGTGACCACATTGGCTTCATTGGTGGCGGCGAGGCGAACCTGGGTCACTTCGCCGGCGAATTCGCGATCCGGATAGGCGTCAACGTCAAAGGTGACGGTCTGGCCTTCATCGATCTGGCCGATATCGGCCTCATCAATCTCGGCCTCGATCTGGATGCGAGAGAGGTCCTGGGCGATCAGGAACAGAACCGGAGCGTTGAAGGACGCCGCAACGGTCTGGCCTTCATCAATCTGACGGTCGATCACGACGCCTTCGATGGGAGACCGGATGTAGGTGCGTTCCAGATCCACCTGGGCGCTTTCCAGAGAGGCCCGCCGCTGAAGCTCGCTGGCGCGGGCGTTGCGAAGATTGGCTTGCGCAACCAGAAGCGCAGCGTTCGCGGCGGCAAGCGCAGATTCGGCGCTGTCATATTGTGCAGCGGAATATGTGCCGCGCTGAACCAGCTCCTGCGCCCGGTCAAAGCTGCGTTGGGAGACTTCGAGGTCAACACGCGCGCGTTCAAGATTGGCCTGGGCCACGGCGACCTGTGCGCTCGCCACTTCCAGTGAGGCCTGCGCCTCTTCCACGCGGGTCTCGAAGGTCTGGGGGTCGATTCGGGCAAGAAGATCGCCTGAGGAGACCTGGTCGTTGAAGTCAGCGTGCAGTTCGAGCACCTGACCAGACAATTGCGAGCCGACCTCGACCGTGATCAGCGGCGCAATGGCGCCCGATGAGGAAACGATTCTCGAGATGTCGCGGGCTTCTGCGGGAGAGGTCTCGATTACAAGATCGCCCGTCGCCGCTGCGCTGCCGCGGAAAAAGATAAACCAGATCAATGCGGCGGCGACGAGAATCGCTCCGCCTGCGTATAGAATGCGTGTCACGTTTTTGCCCCTGGCGAAGTCCTGGCGCACATGCGCCGTCTTGCTTGGCATACGCCGTATCACGGTCTGATCCGTTGCAGAAAATGAAACAGAAGAAAGAAATGCTCCGCATTTGAGAGGCATTCGCAAATATAGCCGTCTTTTCCCCACTTTAGACCGCATTTGGACAGAGCTTTCGGCTTGCGAGCGCGCAGTCAGAAGACTAGCTTCCGCCCCAACCGCGGCCGGGGATTCACTGTGCAAGCGTTTGTTCGGATTTATATGGCCGGATACGCAAAACGGAATCACCGGTCCATTTGGCCATCTTGATGCGGGGAAGGGTGCGACCTCACATGAACGCGCTCCTGTTGGAATATCTGCCGATCCTGATCTTTCTGGGCATAGCCGCCGGGCTGGGCCTCGTGTTCATTCTCGCCGCCTTCGTGCTGGCGCCGTCTGACCCCGATCCGGAAAAGGTCTCCACGTATGAATGCGGCTTCAACGCCTTTGACGACGCGCGCATGAAATTCGACGTGCGCTTCTATCTGGTGGCGATCCTATTCATCATCTTCGACCTCGAAGTCGCCTTCCTGTTCCCCTGGCTGTTCCCGATCTTTGACGGCAGCGTCGCGGCCTTCTGGTCGATGATGGTCTTCCTGGGGGTTCTCACGGTGGGCTTTCTTTATGAATGGCGCAAAGGCGCGCTGGACTGGGAGTAGGGCACATGTCTGACCTGATTGTTCCGGCGGGCTCCGCCGCTACGGCCAAGACGCCGCATTACGACCCGAAGAAGCATGACCCGTTCTTTGACGGCGTCAGTGATGCGCTGGCCGACAAGGGCTTCCTTGTCGCTGCGGCGGACGACCTGATCACCTGGGCGCGCACCGGTTCGCTGATGTGGATGACCTTTGGTCTCGCCTGTTGCGCGGTGGAGATGATGCAGGCCTCCATGCCGCGCTATGACGTCGAGCGTCTGGGCGCCGCGCCGCGCGGTTCGCCGCGTCAGTCCGACGTGATGATCGTGGCGGGCACGCTGACCAACAAGATGGCTCCGGCCCTGCGCAAGGTCTACGACCAGATGCCCGAGCCGCGCTACGTGATCTCGATGGGCAGCTGCGCCAATGGCGGCGGCTATTACCATTATTCGTATTCGGTGGTGCGCGGTTGTGACCGGATCGTTCCGATCGACATCTATGTGCCGGGCTGCCCGCCGACCGCAGAGGCGCTGGTGTACGGCATCCTGCAGCTTCAGAAGAAAATTCGCCGCGAAGGTCGATCGAGCGCTAAGGCGCCCGTTTAGGAGACGCTCTTATGAGCATGACCGAAACGATGACTGAACTGGGCGCCCATCTTTCGGCGGCGCTGAGCGACGATGTCCGCAGTGTGGACGTCGCCCATGAGGAGCTGACGCTGACCATTCACCGCGACCGCGTGGTGAAGGTGCTGAGGTTTCTGCGCGATGACGCCCTGTGCCGCTTCACCACCCTGATCGACATCTGTGGCGTGGACTGGCCGTCCCGCTCTGACCGGTTCGATGTGGTCTATCATCTTCTGAGCATGCATCTGAACCAGCGGATCCGCGTGGTTCTGAGCACGGATGAGGATACGCCCGTCAATTCCGTCGTGGAGCTGTTCCCGGCGGCGAACTGGTTCGAGCGCGAAGCCTTCGACATGTACGGCATCCTGTTCGATCACCATCCTGATCTGCGTCGGATCCTGACCGATTATGGTTTCCACGGTCACCCGCTGCGCAAGGACTTCCCGCTCTCGGGCTTCAACCAGGTGGTCTACGACGACGAGCAGAAGCGCGTGGTCTATGAGCCGGTCGAGCTGGTGCAGGAATACCGCGACTTTGATTTTCTCAGCCCCTGGGAAGGCGCGAAATACGTGCTGCCGGGTGACGAGAAGGCCGGCGGGGAGGGCGCTTGATGTCTCAACCTGTACAGGGGCGCTGTCTTTGCGGGGCCTGCACCTTCTCCGTCACGCTGCGTGACGAGAATGTGGATGCGTGCCATTGCGGACAGTGCCGGACCTGGGCTGCCGGGCCCTTCATGGATGTGATGGCGCTGTCGGCCCCGGTCTTTGACGATCAGGACGCTGTGGGCGTCTACCGTTCTTCGGAGTGGGGCGAGCGCCTGTTCTGCAAGACGTGCGGCTCTGCGCTCGCCTGGCGGTTTGCGGACGATCACGACAAGATCGCCATTTCCGCCTTCGCCGTGCCGCTGAGTGATGCTGCGACCTTCCGTTCGGAAGTCTTCATCGATGCAAAACCGCGTTTTTATGACTTCGCACAGGACACCAAGAAGATGACTGGCGAAGAATTGATGGCGGCCATGGCGCCGCAGGGGAACGCCTGACATGGCTGAAACCGATATCCGCAATTTCACGATCAATTTCGGCCCGGTGCACCCCGCCGCTCACGGCGTGCTGCGCATGGTGCTGGAGCTGGATGGCGAAGTCGTCGAGCGCGTTGACCCGCATATCGGCCTTCTGCACCGCGGCACCGAGAAGCTGCTGGAGCACAAGACCTATCTTCAGGGCATCGGCTATTTCGACCGCCTCGATTACGTCGCGCCGATGAATCAGGAGCACGCCTTCTGCCTGGCCATCGAGAAGCTCGCGGGCATTCCCGTGCCCAAGCGCGCCTCCTATGTGCGCGTGCTCTACTCCGAAATCGGCCGCATCCTGAACCATCTGCTGAACGTCACCACCCAGGCGATGGACGTGGGCGCGCTGACCCCGCCGCTGTGGGGCTTTGAAGAGCGCGAAAAGCTCATGGGCTTCTATGAGCGCGCGTCCGGCGCCCGCCTGCACGCCCACTATTTCCGCCGGCGGGGTGCACCAGGATCTGCCGCAAGAGCTGATCGACGACATCGTCGCCTGGTGTGAGCAGTTCCCGCAGCACGTGGACGATCTTGAGACCCTTCTGACCGAGAACCGCATCTTCAAGGCGCGGAACGTCGATATCGGCGTCGTGTCCAAACAGGAAGCGCTTGAGTGGGGATTCTCCGGCGTCATGGTGCGCGGTTCGGGCCTTGCCTGGGACTTGCGCCGCTCGCAGCCCTATGAGGTCTATGACGAGCTCGAATTCCAGATTCCGCTGGGCAAGAACGGCGACAATTACGATCGCTATCTGTGCCGCATGGAAGAGATGCGCGAGTCCGTGAAGATCATGAAGCAGTGCTGTGACTGGCTCTCCCGCGAGGAGAACCAGGGCGATGTGCTGCCGGTGGACACCAAGTTCGCGCCGCCGCGCCGCGCCGAGATGAAGCGCTCCATGGAAGCGCTGATCCAGCACTTCAAGCTCTACACCGAGGGCGTGCACGTGCCCGAAGGTCAGTATTACGCCGCCGTGGAAGCGCCCAAGGGCGAGTTCGGCGTCTACCTGATCGGCGACGGCACCAACAAACCCTATCGCCTGAAGATCCGTGCGCCGGGTTTCCCGCACCTTCAGGCCATGGATCATCTGAACAAGGGCCACATGCTTGCGGACGTGTCCGCAATTCTGGGCTCGCTCGACATCGTGTTCGGGGAGATTGACCGATGAGCGCGCGTCGCATCGCCGCCGAGCAACCCGAAAGCTTCGCCTTCAACGAGAAGAGCGAAGCCAAGGTCAAATTCTGGCTCGCCAAATATCCTGAAGAGCGGAAGGCGTCAGCGGTGATCCCGCTGCTGTGGATTGCGCAGAAGCAGGACAACTGGGTGTCCGAACCCGCCATGCGCGAGATCGCGGCCCGCTGCGGCATGCCGTATATCCGCGTGTACGAGGTCGCGACCTTCTACACGATGTTCAACCTCGAGCAGACCGGCAAACACCTGATCCAGGTGTGCGGCACGACCCCGTGCTGGCTGCGCGGCGCGGACGACCTCAAAGCGGTGTGCGAGAAGAAGATCGGCAAGAAGGGCCGCGAGCATGTGTCGTCTGACGGCATGCTGGCCTGGGAAGAAGTCGAGTGCCTGGGCGCCTGCGCCAATGCGCCGATGGTCCAGATCTCCAACACTGAGGGCGACCTCTATTACGAAGATCTGACCGCTGAAGCGCTTGAGCAGATGCTCGACGATCTGCGCGCCGGCAAGGAGGTCAAGGCAGGACCGATCTCGGGCCGCTCCTGCTCCGAACCGACCCAGGCGACGGTGAAGACGCTGGTCGATGAGAGCCTCTATGACGGCTCTCGCGCCAAGAAGATCAAGCTACCCAACACCAAGGGCGCCGAGAAAGCCGAAGCTCCGAAAGCCGAACCGGCCAAGCCGCAGGAAAAGGCCGCCGAAACCAAGGCCAAGCCCAAGGCGAAGGCGAAATCCACGGCTCCGAAAGACGTCGCGGCGGACGCTGGCGCGGGCAAGAAGCCAGCGCTTCTGAAAAAGCCCAAGGGCGAAGCCGATGATCTGAAGAAGCTGTCCGGTCTCGGTCCGAAACTGGAAGCCTCGCTTAACGAAATCGGCGTGTATCATTACGGCCAGATCGCAAGCTGGTCGGCTGAAGAATCGGCCTGGGTCGATGCGGCGCTGAAGCTGCGCGGCCGGATCGAGCGCGACAACTGGATCGACCAGGCCAAAGACCTGGCCGGCAAGGCGGAAGGGTAAATCATGACCCAGCTTCTGCAGGACAAGGACCGGATCTTCACCAATCTCTATGGCCGCCATGACTGGCGCTTGAGGGGGCGAAGCAACGCGGTCACTGGAACGCCACCAAGGAGATCCTTGAGCAGGGCCGTGACTGGATCATCGACGAGATGAAGAAGTCCGGTCTGCGCGGCCGGGGCGGCGCCGGCTTCCCGACCGGCCTGAAGTGGTCGTTCATGCCCAAGGAAGTGGGGGCGCGCCCGCACTACCTCGTGGTGAACGCTGACGAATCCGAACCGGGCACCTGCAAGGACCGGGAGATCATGCGCAATGATCCCCAGACCCTGATCGAGGGTTGCCTGATCGCGTCCTTCGCGATGCAGGCGCATGCTTGCTACATCTATATCCGCGGTGAGTATCAGTTCGAGCTGGGCCGGATGGAAGCCGCCATCAAGGAGGCGTATGACGCCAAGCTGATCGGCAAGGACAACATCCACGGTTGGGATTTCGATCTCTACATCCACCACGGCGCCGGCGCTTACATTTGCGGCGAGGAAACTGCGCTGCTGGAAAGCCTGGAAGGCAAGAAGGGCCAGCCGCGCCTGAAGCGCCTTTCCCGGCGAATGCAGGCCTTTATGGCGCGCCGACCACCGTGAACAACGTGGAATCCATCGCCGTTGCGCCCACCATTCTGCGCCGGGGCGCGGACTGGTTTGCGGGATTTGGCCGCGAGGGCAATGCCGGCACCAAGGTCTTCTCGATCTCCGGCCATGTGAACGCGCCGTGTAACGTCGAAGAGGTGATGAGCATCCCGCTCAAGACCCTGATCGAGACCCATTGCGGCGGCGTGCGCGGCGGCTGGGACAATCTCAAGGCGGTCATTCCGGGCGGCTCGTCCGTGCCGCTGCTGCCCAAGGAAATCTGCGACGATGTCCTGATGGATTTTGACGCCCTGAAGGAGCACCGCTCGGGCTTGGCACCGCCGCGGTGATCGTGATGGACAAGTCCACCGACCTCGTCAAAGCGATCGCGCGCATCTCGTACTTCTACAAGCACGAGAGCTGCGGCCAGTGTACGCCGTGCCGTGAAGGCACCGGCTGGATGTGGCGCGTGCTCGACCGCATGTCCCGCGGCGAAGCGGAGACGAGCGAGATCGACGATCTTCTCGATGTGGCCGGCCAGGTGGAAGGCCACACCATCTGCGCGCTCGGCGATGCGGCGGCCTGGCCTGTTCAGGGCCTGATCCGTCACTTCCGCGGCGAGATCGAGGATCGGATCAACAACTACCGCGCCGGCAAGCCGGTGTTCGTGCCCCAGGCTGCGGAGTAGGAACCAGACATGTCTGATAATCTGCGCACCATCGTGATCGACGGCGAGGAAGTCACCGTCCCCAACGATTACAACCTGCTTCAGGCGTCTGAAGCGGCGGGCCGCGAAATTCCGCGCTTCTGCTATCACGAGCGCTATCTGTGGCGGGCAACTGCCGCATGTGCCTGGTGGAGCTGGTGGGCGCGCCGAAGCCCGTCGCCTCCTGCGCCTTCCTGGTGCGCGACATGCGCGGCGGACCGAATGGCGAGCCGCCCCAAATGCGCACGCTCAGCCCGCTGGTGAAGAAGGCGCGCGAAGGGGTGATGGAGTTTCTCCTGATCAACCACCCGCTCGACTGCCCGATCTGTGACCAGGGCGGCGAATGCGACCTTCAGGACCAGTCGCTGGCCTATGGCCGCTCCGGTTCCCGCTTTGACGAGAACAAGCGCGCGGTCGAAGAAAAATACATGGGTCCGCTGATCAAGACGGAGATGACCCGCTGCATCCAGTGCACGCGTTGCGTCCGCTTCTCCACAGAGATCGCGGGCGTGCCCGAGCTGGGCGCGATCGGCCGTGGCGAGAACATGGAGATCACCACCTATCTGGAACAGTCCATGACGTCCGAGCTTTCGGGCAATGTCATCGATCTGTGCCCGGTGGGCGCGTTGACCTCTCGCCCCTACGCCTTCAACGCGCGTCCGTGGGAGCTGACCAAGACCGAGACCATCGACGTGATGGACGCGCTTGGATCGAACATCCGCGTCGACAGCCGCGGCGGCGCCGTGCTGCGCATCATGCCGCGCCTGCATGACGACGTGAACGAGGAATGGATTTCCGACAAATCCCGCTTTGTGTGGGACGGCCTGGGCCGCCAGCGTCTGGATCGCCCGTTCGCCAAGAAGGACGGCAAGCTCGCCCCGATTTCCTGGGATGACGCGCTGACCATCGCCGAAGAGAAGCTCTCAGGCGACGCCTCGAAGGTCGGCGTGATCGCAGGCGACATGAATGATGTCGAGGGCCTGTACGCTGCGAAGAACCTCTTTGATGCACTCGGGGTCAAATCCCTCGATGCACGTCAGGACGGGTCGAAACTGGGCGCGGGTCCGCGCGAGAGCTATCTGTTCAACTCCACCATCAAGGGGATTGATCAGGCTGACGCCATTCTGATCGTCGGCGCCAATCCGCGCGTGGAAGCGGCCGTGATGAACGCCCGCATCCGTCAGCGCTGGCTGACCGGCAAGTGCGAGATCGGCGTCATCGGCGAGGCCCATGACCTGACCTATGATTATGCGCATGTGGGTGAGGGCGCTGCGGACCTCGCAGGCCTCAGCAGCAAGCGCTCGGGCTTCATCAAGACCCTCAAGGACGCCGAGCGTCCGATGATCATCCTCGGCGCTGGCGCACTGGCCCGTGAAGACGGTCTGCAGGTGCTGCGCGCGGCGGGTGAGCTCGCTGACAAGATCGGCGCGGTGAAAGAAGGCTGGAACGGCTTCAACGTGCTGCACACGGCGGCGAGCCGCGTCGGCGCGCTCGATCTGGGCTTCATCCCGGGTGAGGGCGGTCGCGATACGGCCGCCATCCTCGACGGCGCGTCTTCGGGCGAGGTTGAAACCGTCGTGCTTCTGGGCGCGGACGAGATCGACACGGCCAGGCTGGGCTCCGCCTTCGTCATTTATGTGGGCCATCACGGCGACAAGGGTGCGCAACGCGCGGACCTGATCCTGCCGTCCGCCGCCTATACCGAGAAGCCGGGCCTGTATGTGAACACCGAGGGCCGGGTGCAGATGGCCGAACGCGCCGTCTTCCCCAAAGGCGAAGCCAAAGAGGATTGGGCCATCTTCCGCGCCCTGTCCGCCCGCCTCGGCAAGACGCTGCCCTATGACAGCCTGAACGCGTTGCGCGCCAAGCTGATCGCGGATCATGAGATCCTCGGTCAGATCGACCATGCGCCGGGCGCGCTCTCTGCAGGCGAATTCAAACCGGCCGAGCTGGGTGAAGCGGGCGACGTGTCCGATGCGCCGTTCAGGAGCCCGGTGGAAGACTTCTACTTTACCAATCCGATCGCGCGGGCGTCCAAGACCATGGCTGAGTGTTCAGCCGCGGCGGCCGCTGCGCGTCAAACCCTGCAAGCGGCGGAGTAGGCTCATGTACGATTTCGTCACCCAATGGGGACCGCTCTGGGGCACGCTGGCGTCCGTCGGCCAGATCCTGGGCTTCATGGTCGTCCTGCTGCTTTCGCTGGCCTTCCTGCTCTTGATGGACCGCAAGGTCTGGGCGGCGGTTCAGATGCGCAAGGGCCCGAACACGGTCGGCGCCTTCGGTCTGCTGCAGTCCTTCGCCGACTTCATCAAGTTCGTGCTCAAGGAAATCATCGTTCCGGCCGGCGCGGACCGTCCGCTGTTCATCCTCGCGCCGCTGATGACGCTGGTCTTCGCCTTCATCACTTGGGCCGTGATTCCCGTGGCGCCGGGCTGGGTCATCTCCGACCTCAATGTCGGCATCCTGTATATCTTCGCGATCAGCTCGCTCGGCGTGTACGGCATCATCATCGGCGGCTGGGCGTCCAACTCGAAATATCCGTTCCTCGGCGCTTTGCGCTCGGCGGCCCAGATGGTCTCCTATGAGGTGTCCATCGGTTTCGTGCTCGTCACCATCCTTCTGATGGTGGGCAGCATGAACCTGTCCGACATTGTCGAGGCGCAGGCGGGCGGCTTCTGGAACTGGCACGTGCTGTCGTTTGACATGCTGCCCTGGCCGACCTTCGTGATCACCGTGCCGATGTTCGTGATCTTCTTCATCTCGGCGCTGGCGGAGACCAACCGTCCGCCGTTCGACCTTCCCGAGGCGGAATCCGAGCTGGTGGCCGGCTATCAGGTGGAATACTCCTCCACTCCGTACCTGCTGTTCATGATCGGCGAATATCTCAACATCGTCCTGATGTGCGCCTGATGACCGTCCTGTTCATGGGCGGCTGGCATGCGCCGTTCGATTTCGCGCCCTTCACCTGGGTGCCGCCGGTGTTCTGGTTCGCCATCAAGGTCGTGCTGTTCTTCTTCATGTTCGCCATGGTCAAGGCGCTGGTGCCCCGGTACCGCTATGACCAGCTGATGCGTCTGGGCTGGAAGATCTTCCTGCCGACCTCGCTGGCCGCCGTCGCCGTGATGGGCGCCATCGTCGTCTACTCGAACGCTGCTTAAGGGGCTTAGGATCTGACATGAGCCGGATTGCACAAACCCTGCGCGGCGCCGCCCTGATGGATTTCTGGGGCGCGTTCGCACTCGGCATGCGGTACTTCTTCCGCAAGAAGCCGACCATCAACTATCCCTTCGAGAAGGGACGCCTGAGCCCGCGCTTCCGCGGCCAGCACGCTCTGCGTCGCTACGCCAATGGCGAAGAGCGCTGCATCGCCTGCAAGCTGTGCGAAGCGATCTGCCCGGCCCAGGCCATCACCATCGAGGCCGAACCTCGCGCTGACGGCTCCCGCCGCACCACGCGTTACGACATCGATATGACCAAGTGCATCTATTGTGGGTACTGCCAGGAGGCATGCCCTGTGGATGCAATCGTTGAGGGCCCGAACTTCGAGTTCGCCACCGAAACCCGTGAAGAGCTGTACTACGACAAGGCCAAGCTCCTCGATAACGGCGACCGTTGGGAACGTGAAATCGCTCGGAACCTCGAACTCGACGCGCGCTATCGCTAACGCTATTACGGCGCGCGACTCCATATCGGGGCTGGGGATTCTCTCCAGTTCCACTTGATCTCAGTCCGGCGAGCCTCGCTCGTCGCCCGCAAGGGGGGCAACAGTGCTGTCAGCAGCGGCCTTCTACATTCTTTCAGCGACCGCGGTGCTTTCCGCCTTGATGGTGGTGATCGCCAAAAACCCGGTTCGGGCGGTCCTGTTCCTGATCCTCGCCTTCTTCTCGGCGGCGGGGCTGTTCGTCCTTCTCGGGGCCGAGTTCCTGGCGATGATCCTGGTCATTGTCTATGTGGGCGCGGTTGCGGTGCTCTTCCTGTTCGTGGTGATGATGCTCGACATCGACTTCGCCCAGCTCAAGGAAGGCTTCATCTCTCATGCGCCGCTCGGCGGGGTGGTGGCGCTTGCACTCGCCGGCATCCTTGCGATGACCGGGCTGAGCTGGGTCAGCGCTGACAGCGCGTCCGCTGCGCTTCAGTCGCCGACGCCGGACGACATGACCAATGTCGCTGCGCTCGGCGCGCTCATCTATGACCGTTACGTCCTGTTCTTCCAGATTGCGGGCCTCGTGCTGCTCGTCGCCATGATCGGCGCGATCGTTCTGACCCTGCGTCATCGCGATGGCGTCAAGCGTCAGGACATGCACGCCCAGGTGAACCGCAAGCGCGAAGACTCCGTTGAAATCGTCGACATCAAGAGCGGCGAGGGGATTGCTGATGCTTGAAATCGGATTGGGTCACTACCTCGCCCTGGCGGCGATCCTGTTCACCATCGGGGTGTTCGGGATCTTCGTGAACCGCAAGAACGTCATCATCCTCCTGATGTCGATCGAGCTCATCCTGTTGTCGGTGAACATCAACATGGTCGCCTTCTCCGCTCATCTCGGAGACCTCACCGGCCAGGTGTTCGCCATGTTCATCCTGACCGTCGCCGCCGCCGAGGCCGCGGTCGGTCTCGCCATCCTCGTCGTCTTCTTCCGCAACCGCGGCGACATCGCGGTTGACGACGTCAACCTGATGAAGGGCTAACGCACGGTCATGGCTTATATCGTCGTCTTCGCCCCGCTTCTGGCCGCTGCGATCGCCGGTCTGCTGCAAAAGCAGATCGGGGACCGTTTGGCCAGATCATCACCACCGGCGCCACCATCGCTGCGGCCCTGTGCTCCATCGCGCTTTTCTTTGACGTCGCGATGGGCGGCAACGCCCGCACCATCGAGCTGGCGCAATGGATGGCGGTTGGCAATTTCGAGATCAACTGGGCGATCCGCCTGGACACCCTGTCGACCGTCATGCTGGTCGTGATCACCTCGGTGTCCTCGCTGGTGCATGTCTATTCGTGGGGCTACATGTCCCATGATCCGCACGCGCGCGGTTCTTCTCCTATCTGTCGCTGTTCACCTTCGCCATGCTCTCGCTGGTGACCGCGGACAACTTCATCCAGATGTTCTTTGGCTGGGAAGGCGTGGGTCTCGCCTCCTATCTGCTGATCGGTTTCTGGTATCAGAAGGACAGCGCCACCAGCGCCGCCATCAAGGCGTTCGTCACCAACCGGGTTGGCGATTTCGGCTCGCGCTCGGCATCATGGCGATCTATCTGGTCTTCGGTTCGCTGCAGTTCGACGTCGTTTTCGCACAGGTTCCGGCCATGGCGGAAGAGACGATCGCCTTCTTCGGCATCAATTTCAAAGTGCTCGAGCTGATCGGCTTCCTGCTGTTCATCGGCGCTATGGGCAAATCGGCCCAGTTCTTCCTGCATGTCTGGCTGCCGGACGCGATGGAAGGCCCCACGCCTGTGTCCGCGCTGATCCACGCCGCCACCATGGTGACGGCTGGCGTGTTCCTGGTCTGTCGCGCGCACGCCATTTTCGAGCTTGCGCCGAACACCTCCGCCTTCATCACCTTCATTGGCGCGACAACGGCTCTGTTCGCCGCGACCGTGGGTCTGGCGCAGAACGACATCAAGCGCGTGATCGCGTATTCGACCTGTTCGCAGCTGGGCTACATGTTCTTCGCGGCGGGCCTGGGCCTCTATTCCGCGGCCATGTTCCACCTGTTCACGCACGCCTTCTTCAAGGCGTTGCTCTTCCTCGGCGCCGGCTCGGTCATTCACGGCCTGCACGACGAGCAGGACATGCGCAATATGGGCGGCATCTACAAGCTGCTGCCGATCACCTGGATCATGATGATCATCGGCACGCTGGCGCTGACAGGTGTGGGCATTCCGCTGCTGGGCATCGGCTTTGCGGGCTTCTACTCGAAGGACATGATCATCGAGGAAGCTTCATGATGGGCCAGGACGGCGTCGCCTTCGGCATGTTCGCCTTCTGGATCGGCGTCATCGCCGCCGGCCTGACCAGCTTCTATTCCTGGCGTCTGATCTTCATGACCTTCCACGGCAAGCACCGGGGCGAGCCTGAAGTGCTCAAGCACGCCCATGAAAGCGGCCCGGTCATGCTGATCCCGCTGCTGGTCCTTGCGATCGGCGCCCTGTTCGCCGGCGCGGCCTTCAAGTCCGATTTCGTGGGCAAGGGCGCTCTGACCTTCTGGGAAGAGAGCCTGCCGGCGGGTCCGTACGCTGTGGGCAATTACGGTCATCTGGTCGAGGATTACGCCCAGAGCCATGCATCCGATCACGGGGTCGAGCTGAGCGAAGCGGAAGCCGCATCGCTGGAAGCGGCCATGTCCGAGGATGAGGCTCAGGCGGCTCAGGAGCATGCGGTCGAAGCCGCTGATGATCATGGCGAAGGCGCCGAGGGTGAACATCATGGCCACCATCCGCGACCTGGGTGCTGTTCAGCCCGTTCGTGGTGACGCTGCTCGGTTTCGTTCTGGCCTGGTACTTCTACATGGCCAATCCCGAACTGCGCGCCGGATCGCCGCAAACAATGGTCCGCTGCACCGCTTCCTGTCCAACAAGTGGTATTTCGACGAGCTCTATAACGCCACTTTCGTGCGAGCGACGCGCGGTCTGGGGGATCTGTTCTGGAAGTTCGGCGACCAGAAGATCATCGACGGGCTGGGTCCGAACGGCATCGCCGCCACGGCGATGTCCTCGGCCCGCCGTATCGCCAAGCTGCAGAGCGGCTATCTCTATCACTATGCATTCGTGATGCTCATCGGGGTCCTTGTCCTGGCCCTGTGGCTGATCGCTGGCGCTGGAGCGTAGGGTCTCATGCTGGGTCAACTTCCCATCCTCTCCGCCATCACTTTCCTGCCGGCCCTCGGGGCGGTCGCGATCCTCTTGCTGCGCGCCCTGATGCGTAGCGAGGAGCGCGCAGTGCTGGACCGGAACGCCAAGGGCATCGCGCTGTTCGTGACGCTCTTTGTCTTCGCCCTGTCGCTTCTGATGCTGGTGGAATTCGACGCCGGTCAGGCCGGTTTCCAGTTTGTCGAAAGCCTGCCCTGGCTGCCGGCGCTCGGCATTTCCTACAAGATGGGCGTGGACGGCATTTCGGTGCTGTTCGTGGTGCTGACGGCGTTCCTCCTGCCGATCTGCATCCTGTCGAGCTGGAAGCTGGACAAGCGCGTCGCCGATTACATGGCCGCCTTCCTGCTGCTGGAAACGCTGGTTATCGGCGTGTTCTGCGCGCTCGACATGTTCCTGTTCTACATCTTCTTCGAAGGCTCGCTGATCCCGATGTTCCTGATCATCGGCGTCTGGGGCGGTCAGAACCGGATCTATGCGGCGTTCAAGTTCTTCCTCTACACCTTCCTCGGCTCGGTGCTGATGCTGGCCGCGATGATCGTGATGTTCACCCAGGTGGGCACCACCGATATCGAGGTGCTGCTGGCGCATCCCTTCGCGCGTGACCTGCAGACCTGGCTGTGGCTGGCCTTCTTCGCCTCCTTCGCGGTGAAGATGCCCATGTGGCCGGTGCACACCTGGCTGCCGGACGCCCACGTGCAGGCGCCCACGGCGGGCTCCGTGATCCTCGCGGGCATCCTGCTGAAGCTTGGCGGTTACGGTTTCCTGCGCTTCTCGATCCCGATGTTCCCCAACGCCAGCGAGTTCTTCGCGCCGATGGTGTTCATCCTGTCGATCATCGCGATCGTGGTCACCTCGCTGATCGCGTTCCGCCAGACCGACATCAAGAAGCTGATCGCCTATTCCTCTGTCGCGCACATGGGTTTTGTGACCCTGGGCATCTTCACGATGACCGAGCTTGGCGTTCAGGGCGCGATCTTCCAGATGCTCAGCCACGGCGTCATCTCCGCTGCGCTCTTCCTGTGCATCGGCGTGATCTATGACCGTTTCCACACCCGCGAGATCTCCTTCTATGGCGGTCTGGTGCACAAGATGCCGGTCTATGCTGCGGTCTTCGGCCTGTTCGCCATGGCCAATGTGGGCCTGCCGGGCACGTCGGGCTTCATCGGCGAGATCATGACCATGACGGGCGCCTTCCAGGTGGACCCCCGCGTCGCAGCCGGCGCAGCACTCGGCGTGATCTTCTCGGCGGTCTACATGCTGGTCGCCTACAAGAAGGTCGTGTTCGGCGTGGTCACCAATCCCAAGCTTGAAGCCGCCACCGATCTGAATGCCCGTGAATGGATCAATCTGGGCGTTCTGGCGGTTCTGGCGGTGTATTTCGGTTTCTTCTCGACGCCGATCACCGACACCACCCGCGCTTCCGTGGACCAACTTATTCAGCACTACCAGTCCGCGCAGACGGTGGAGGCGCCCGCCGCCGACGCCGCTCCGGCTGAAACCGCTGCGCACTAGCAAGGACAGGACATGACTGTTTCGACGCTGCTCGCTGACCTTCAATTGCTGACGCCGGAGCTGGTGCTCGCCGTCGGCGCGATGGCGCTTCTGCTGATCGGGGTCTACACCAAGGGTGAAGAGAAGGCCGCACAACGCATCATGACGCTGGCGACGGCGCTGCTGATCCTTGCCGCTGGCCTGTCGGTCTGGATGGCGCAAGGGCCGGGCGGAACCGCCTTCCACGGCGCCTTCGTGCTCGACTCCTTCGCCATGTACGCCAAGACGGCGGTCTATCTCGCCGGTGCGGTCGCGCTGGTGCTTGCCGGACATTACCTGCGCACCGAACAGCTCGCGCGATTTGAATTCCCGGTCCTTGTGACGCTCGCCGTGCTCGGCATGAGCTTCATGGTCTCGGCGAACGATCTCATCACCCTCTATCTGGGTCTTGAGCTGCAATCACTGGCGCTGTACGTCCTCGCCGCCTTCAACCGCGACTCCCTGCGAGCGTCCGAGGCCGGCCTGAAATACTTCGTGCTGGGTGCGCTCAGCTCGGGTCTGCTGCTGTACGGCTCTTCGCTGGTCTATGGTTTCTCGGGCTCCACGAGCTTTGACGCCATTGCGGTCGCCGCTGCCGAGGGCTCCCAGAATCTGGGCTTGCTGTTCGGTCTGGTGTTCGTGGTCGCCGGCCTTGCCTTCAAGGTGTCCGCCGCGCCGTTCCACATGTGGACCCCGGACGTCTATGAGGGCGCGCCAACCCCGGTCGCGGCCTTCTTCGCCACCGCGCCGAAGCTCGCCGCCATGGTGCTGCTGGCTCGCGTTCTGATGGAGCCTTTCGGCCCGATGACCGAGCAATGGCAGCAGGTCACCATGGTGATGGCGGTGCTGTCGATGGCGTTCGGCTCCTTCGGCGCGCTGATGCAATCGAACATCAAGCGCCTGATGGGGTACTCCTCCATCGGCAATATGGGCTATGTGCTGGTGGGTCTGTCCGCCGGCACCGCGCTTGGCCTGTGGTCGGTGCTGTTCTACATGACGCTGTATGTGATCGGCGTCGCCGGCGCGTTCGCCGTCATCCTGTCCATGCGTCGTTCCGAAGGCATGGTCGAACGGATCGAGGACCTCTCGGGCCTCTCCCAGACCCGTCCGGCGCTCGCCTGGTCCATGACCGCGCTGATGTTCTCAATTGGCGGCATGCCCTTCATGATCGGCTTCTTCGGCAAGCTCTTCGTGTTCTACGCCGCCGTGCAGGCGGGCCTGATCTGGCTTGTCATCCTGGCGGTGATCTTCTCCACCATCTCGATCGCCTACTATCTGCGCGTCATCAAGGTGATCTGGTTTGACGAGCCGACCGGCGACTTCCTGCCGGCGCCGACTGGCGCGGCCATCATCTCGCGTCTCGCCGCTCTGATCGCGGTGTCCATGCCGGTGGTGGGCATCATCATCGCCCTCGTGGTGAACGCCGGGGCGGGCATTGGCGGCTAATCAGCTGATCTGCCCATTGCCTATTACGAGACGCTGGACTCCACCAATGAGGAGGCCAAGCGTCAGGCTCTCGCGGGCGCAACCGGTCCCCAGTGGATCGTTGCGCGCCGCCAGAGCAGCGGGCGCGGCCGGCGCGGGCGTCCCTGGGCGTCCGAACCGGAAATCTCTTCACCACCGGGCTCTACCGGCTTGATTGTGATCCGGCGCGCGCGGCGCAATTGTCTTTCGCCGCCGCACTGGCGGTTGGCGATGTGTGCGCCAGCGTCATCGATCCCGAACGGGTCCGTCTGAAATGGCCCAATGACGTTCTGGTCGGTGGGCGCAAGATCAGCGGCATCCTGCTCGAATCCGGCCAGCACGCGCATGGCGGCTTGTGGCTTGCAGTCGGGATCGGAATCAATCTCGCCCACCATCCTGAAGACTCAGAACGACCCGCAACGGATTTGAGCGCCCAGGGCGCTGACATTAGCGTCGAAACCGCGGCGAAGCGCTTGTCCCGACGGTTTGACCACTGGCTCAATCGCTGGGCCCAGGATGGTTTCACGCCGATCCGGGAAGCCTGGCTGTCGCGCGTGCATGGGCTGGGTGAGCGCTGTCTGGTCCGGCTCGATCATGAGACGCTAGAAGGCGTCTTCGCCGATCTTGGGCCGGATGGCTCGCTGCGTCTTGATTTGAAAGATGGCGGCCGGCGCTTTATCTCGGCGGGTGATGTGTTTTTCCCGGTGCGCCGTCCTGACGCGCCGTCTTCAGGAGCCTTCCATGCTTCTCGCGATCGACTGCGGCAACACCAACACCCTGTTCGCGGTGCATGACGGCGCTGGCTGGCGCGCGCAATGGCGCACCGCCACCTATTCCACGCGCACAGCGGATGAGTATGCGGTCTGGCTCCAGCAATTGCTTCAACTCCAGGGGCTTAGCCTTGAGGACCTGAAGGGGTGCGTGATCTCCTCGGTGGTGCCGCAATCGTTGTTCAACCTGCGCAATCTGGCGCGTCGCTATATCGGCGCAGATCCGGTCGTGGTGGGCGACGCGCATGTGGATTTGGGCGTGGGGGTGAACCTGCCGCGTCCGGAAGAGGCGGGTGCGGACCGTCTGGTGAACGCGCTTGGCGGCCGCGTCGTCTATGACGCGCGATGATCATTGTGGACTCCGGGACCGCCACCACATTCGACGTTGTGTCGGCGGACGGCAATTTCGAAGGCGGCGTCATCGCCCCGGGGATCAACCTGTCCATGCAGGCGCTGCACCAGGCTGCAGCGCGCCTGCCGCGCATCGCTATCGAGAAACCTCAACGGGTTATGGGCAAGGATACGGTCGGCGCCATGCAGTCGGGTGTGTTCTGGGGCTATGTCGATCTCATTGATGGGCTTGTGACGCGGCTGAAAGCCGAGTACGGCCAACCCATGACTGTTATAGCAACCGGCGGCGTTGTCTCCCTGTTCGAGGGCGCAGCCCGGACGATCGACCATTACGACCCCGACCTGACCATGCGGGGCCTCCTGGAAATCTGGAAACGCAATGCGCCGCAAGGCGAGGGGATGCACGCAGAGTGACCCAGGACGACAACGCACTCTATTTCGTACCGCTGGGCGGTTCGGGCGAGATCGGCATGAATCTGAACCTTTACGGGTTCGGACCTGAAGAAGACCGCAAATGGATCATCGTCGATTGCGGCGTGACCTTTGGCGATCTGACCACGCCGGGCGTCGATATCATCACGCCGGATCCGCGCTTCATCGTTGAACGCAAGCACCAGCTCTTGGGCATTGTTCTGACCCACGCCCATGAAGACCATATGGGCGCAGTGGCGCATCTGTGGCGACAGCTTGAATGCCGATCTACGCCACGCCCTTTACCGCCTGGCTGATGCGGGACCGGCTGGCCGAACACGGCTTGCTGGGCGAAGCGGAATTGCACGAGATCGGCCTGCATTCGCGGTTCGAGCTCGGCCCGTTCGACATGCAGCTGGTGACGCTGACCCACTCCATTCCCGAGCCAAACGGCCTGATCATCCGCACCCCGGTCGGCACGGTCTTGCACACTGGCGACTGGAAGATCGACCCTGAACCCCTGATCGGCAACTCCACCGATGTGGCTGCTCTGGAAGCGGCTGGTGAAGAGGGCGTGATGGCGATGGTGTGTGACAGCACCAATGTCTTCACCGAGGGCGAGTCCGGCTCTGAAGCCGATGTGCGAGACAATCTCATTGAACTCGTCGGACAACAGGAAGGCCGCGTCGCCATTGCCGCCTTCGCCTCCAATGTCGCCCGGCTCGAAACCGCGATCCGCGCCGGCGAAGCCAATGGCCGCCGTGTCTGCCTTGTCGGTCGATCCATGCACCGCATGACCCAGGCCGCGAAAGCGGTGGGCCTTCTGGCCGATTGCCAGCCTTTCATCGAGGAAGAGGAAATCGGCTATTTCCCGCCCGACAAGGTGCTGCTCCTGTGCACGGGTTCCCAGGGCGAGCCGCGTGCGGCGCTGTCGCGCATTGCTGAAGGCTCGCATCGCAATGTCACGCTCAACAAGGGTGACAGCGTGATTTTCTCATCCCGGATCATACCGGGCAATGAGCGCGGCATCTTTGACCTGATGAACCGGCTGGCCGAGCGAGGCGTGAAGATCATCACCGAGCGTGACGAGCATATTCACGTCTCAGGCCACCCGTGCCGCGACGAGCTGCGCCAGATGTACGCCTGGGCGAAGCCCAGGACCGCCATCCCGGTGCACGGCGAATATCGCCATCTGGTGGAACATGCCCAGCTGGCGCGCGACCTTCAGGTGCCCAACGCCATCGTCCCGCGCAATGGTTCGATCATCCGCATCACCCAGGACGGCGCGTCCATCGTGGACGAAGCCCCGGCCGGACGCATGCATGTGGACGGCAATTTCCTGGTCGATGCGGATGCAGAGTCCATCAAGGAACGCCGCCGCATGGCCTATAACGGCCATCTGACCGTGGCGGCAGTGCTGGCCGACGGCAATCTGGTGTCTGAGATCGATGTGCGCGCCATGGGCGTGGCTTCGACCTATGAATACGATCTCGATGACTTCCTCGATGATCTGGCCGAAGCCGCCGAGGCTGCCTTCAAGCGTCTGGATCGCCGGGACCGGCGTGACCCGGCTGCGGTTGAGGAAGCCATTCGACGTGGCGTGCGTCGTGAAGCCAGTCGCATCTGGGGCAAGAAACCCCATGTGGAAGCCATTGTATTGACCGCCTGATCGGGGAGCCTGTGATGAAGCTTGGACGTTTGAACCATGTGGGCGTGGCGACGCCGGACGTTGAAGCGGCCGCCAAGGTCTATGCTGACCTGTATGGCGTCACCGATCGGACCGAGGCCAAGGATTTCCCGAATCTGGGCGTTCGCGTCGTCTTCGTGACGCTGCCGAACATGCAGATCGAGCTGATCGAGCCTCTGGGCGATCAGAGCCCGATCCACAAGTTTCTCGAGAAAACCCCAAGGGCGGCCAGCACCATATGTGTTTCGAGGTCGCTGACATCATCAAGGCCCGCGACGCCATGGTGGAGCGCGGCGCGAGCGTGCTGGGCACGGGCGAACCCTATATCGGCGCCCATGGCGTACCGGTGATCTTCGTCCATCCCAAGGATACGGGCGGGGTGCTGGTTGAGCTGATGCAGGACCCGGCGCTTTACGAAGGTGAGGGCGGTCATTGAGACGGATCGCCGAATACGCCCTTCTGGGCTTCGTCTTCGTGATCTGGATCGCCCAGGGCTTCCTGCCCGATCGTGGCGTCGGGATCGTGACGGGCGTTGTTATCTATCTCATTTCCTGGTGGATGCTGTTTCTCGGCTCGCTGCCGCTTCAGGTGCGCGGACAGTTCGAGGATGGCGAGATCGTTGAAGGCTCAGAGCCGGGCGCGCCGGTGTCACCCCGCATCAAGGAGAAGATGTGGCTCGCCGCCGTTCTCGCAGCCGGGGTCTGGCTGGTGCTGTTCTGCATCCTGGAGTTCGGGCTGATCAGTCTGGATGCTCTGCCTTGGGGGCCGCAATTCGTCGAGTACGAATAGGTTCAGCTTTCATCCGTATCCTGCTTGGACATTCTGGCGTGCTCCCAGCTCATCAACAGGACGCCGGCAAAGACCACGGCGAAGCCCGCTAGATGAATCCAGCGGAACGCCTCACCCAGCAGGATGTAGGACAGGACGAGCGCAGACACCGGCATGACGCCCATGAAGGCGGCGGCTGTCGAGCCTTCGGCTTTCTGACGCCCGCGTACCAGAGCCAGCTGCCAAGGGCGAGCGTACCCACGCCATACCAGATCAATGCGGTCCACACCCCGGCGTCAAAATCCTGCGGCGTGAAGTTCGGCCATTGCCAGATTGCGAGCGGGATGAAGAGCGGGATGGAGAGGGCGGAGGCGAGAAACGTCACCAGCAGCGGATCGATGGACCGGGTCAGGGTCTTGCCCACCAGCGTGTAGGTGCTTTCACAGCACACGGCCGCGAATACCAGAGCGCCGCCCAGAAGCGCGCCTTCTGTCTCGTTCAGGGAGGCGCCGAGCTGCAGGATCAAGACGCCCAGAACGGCGAGGGCGATGGCGCTCAGCTTCCGCCAGCTGGCCTGGTCGCCCAGAAACAGCATGGAGGCGGCTGCGGTGACGGCGGGCGTCGTGCTCATCACGATGGCGCCCGTAACACCTGAGGCGAGGCGCATGCCGTAGAGCATGAAGGCGGAGAATCCGACCATGCCGAAAACCGCGATCAGACCGATGCGGACCCAGTCTCCGCGACTGATCTTGTAGATTTCCTCGCGCTTGAACCAGGCGGCGGGCGCCAGAAACAACGCGCCGAGCCCGACCCGGAAGAGTGAGGCGATGAAGACCGGCGCCGCCTGGGTGACGATCTTGCTGACCGGTGTCGCCGAGCCGAACATCGCCATGCCGGTGAAGAGCCGGCCAATTGTCAGCCCGTTTGCTGTCGAGGAGGAGGCGGGTGTCTCAGGGCCTTCGCTCATGAGCGGGTCTCTTTGCCGGACGCCATGTGAGTTCACCCGCACGGGACGCGCAGGGATGGCTTGTTCTTAGGCAACGCTAAGTCTAATCGTGGGGTTCCGCAGTTTTTCATTCACGCCGGATTCTTCCCCATGCGCCTGTCCCGCTATTTCCTGCCCGTCCTGAAGGAAACCCCGTCTGACGCGCAGATCGTCTCTCACCAGCTCATGTTGCGCGCCGGCATGATCCGCCAGGAAGCGGCGGGGATTTACGCCTGGTTGCCGCTGGGCCTACGGGTGCTGCGCAAGATCGAAAAGATCGTTCGGGAAGAACAGGATCGCGCCGGGGCGATCGAGCTTCTGATGCCGACCTTGCAGCCTGCAGATCTCTGGCGCGAGAGCGGCCGCTATGATGATTACGGCAAGGAGATGTTGCGCATTGTGGACCGCCATGAGCGCGATCTTCTTTACGGACCCACCAACGAAGAGATGATCACGGAGATCTTCCGGGGCTATTGCCGCTCCTACAAGGACCTCCCGAAGATCCTCTATCATATCCAGTGGAAGTTCCGCGACGAGATCCGTCCCCGCTTCGGCGTCATGCGTGGTCGCGAATTCCTGATGAAGGACGCCTATTCTTTCGATCTTGATTATGAAGGCGCTGTAAAGGCTTACAACAAGATGTTCGTAGCCTACCTCAATACGTTTGCGCGTATGGGGCTCAAATCCGTGCCCATGCGCGCCGACACAGGTCCCATTGGCGGCAAGCTGTCTCACGAATTCATCATCCTGGCGGAAACCGGGGAGAGCGAGGTGTTCTGCGACTCCCGTCTCGTGGACATGCCCGCGCCGGGCGAGGTCGATTTTGACGGCGATCTGCAGCCCTATGTGGATCAGCGCACGGCGCTCTACGCCGCGACCGAGGAAATGCACGACGCAGCCCGGTTCGAGGCTGAGGTGCCTGAGGAGCGGCGTCTCTCCGCGCGCGGCATCGAAGTGGGCCATATCTTCAATTTCGGAACCAAGTATTCCGATCCGATGAAAGCCCAGGTCGCGGGCCCCGATGGCAAGGAGACGGCGGTCCATATGGGCTCTTACGGCGTGGGCGTGTCTCGTCTTCTGGGCGCGATCATCGAAGCCAGCCATGACGAGAATGGCGTGATCTGGCCTGAAGCCGTCGCGCCTTTCGGCGCTGGCGTGATCAATATGCGCGCCGGTGACGCCGATTGTGCGAAAGCGGCGGACGAGATCTACACCAAACTGGATGCGGCCGGGCTCGAGCCTTTGCTCGACGACACCGCAGCCAGCGCAGGCGCGAAATTCGCCACCATGGATCTGATTGGCGTGCCTTATCAGGTGATCGTGGGGCCGCGCGGCGTGAAGGAAGGCAAGGCCGAGGTGAAGATCCGCGCCAGCGGCGAGCGCCACGAACTCAGCCTCGAGGACGCCGTCAATCGCCTTGTGGAGGGCGTGTTCAAGTGAGTTCAGACGCCGCCGCGACCGAAGCCGCCCCGCAATCGGGCGCGGCGCCGTTCTCCCGCTATGAATTCCTGTTGGCGTTCAAGTATCTGCGGGCCCGACGCAAGCATGGCGGCGTGACCTTGATCTCGGTGATCTCCTTTGTGGGGATCATGCTGGCGGTGGCGGTTCTGATCACGGTGATGAGCGTGATGAACGGCTTCCGGCACGAATTGCTGACCCGGCTGCTGGGCGTTCAGCCGCATGTCTACGTCATGGTTCCTGCGGACCAGGGCGAGCTGTCGCGGACGTTGGCGGACCGGATCCGCGCGCTGGATGGCGTGCGCCAGGCCGGACCCGTGGCGACCGGGCAGGCGCTTGTCACTTCGGGCCGCTCGGCGGCGTTCGCCTCTGTGTCAGGTGTTCGCCCCGAGGACCTCGCTCGATTTGATCTGATTACGGGCGCGCACGGTGCGGATGATGCGGGCGGCGGTCTGGCGGCCGGCTCGATTGATCGGTTCGGCGAAGGCCGCAATGGCGGCGACGTCATCATCATGGGGACGGTGATGGCCAATCAGCTCGGCGTCGGGGTCGGCGATCAGGTGACGCTGGTCTCCCCTCAGGGCGCCACGACGGCGCTCGGCATGACGCCGCGCTCCAAGCGCTACACCATTGGCGGACTGTTGAGCGTCGGCGTTCAGGATCTGGACCAGGTCCTCATCTACATGCCGCTGGATCAGGCGTCCCTGTTCTTCAATAAGCCCGCACAGGGTGAATATATCGATGTGCGCATCGCCAATCCCGATGCGCCCGAACCGGTCATGGAACAGATCCGGGCCATGGCGCCGCAGGGCGCCGTCATCTTTGACTGGCGGCGACAGAACCAGGCTTTCTGGAATGCGCTGCAGGTGGAACGCGTCGCCATGCGTCTGATCCTGTCCGCCATCGTCCTGATCGCGGCGATGAACATCATTTCAGGCCTTGTGATGCTGGTGAAGAACAAGACCAAGGATATCGCCATCCTGCGCACAATGGGGGCCAGCCAGGGCGCGGTGATGCGGATCTTCCTGATTGCGGGCGCCGCCGTGGGCGTGCTGGGCACGCTGGCCGGGATTGCGCTCGGCCTGCTCGCCGTCATCGGTATTGGTCCCCTGCAGGATTTCGTCAGCTGGGTCAGCGGTGTGAATGTCTTCGATCCCAGTGTCTATTCGCTTTACCGCCTGCCGGCGCGGCTTGATTGGGGCGAGGTGGCCTTCGTGTCCTTCTGGGGCTTCTTCACCTCGCTGATCGCAACCCTGGCGCCAAGCTGGCGCGCGGGCCGCATCCGACCCTGTGGAGGCGCTGCGTTATGAGTAAGCCGGCGCTGTCCCTGCGCGGGATCACCCGCATCTATGAAACCGAGGGCGAGCGTTTGGAGGTTCTGACCGACGCGGATCTCGACCTCAATGCCGGCGAGCTCGTCGGCCTGGTCGGGCCGTCCGGCTCAGGCAAGTCCTCGCTGCTTCATGCCGCGGCGCTTCTTGAGGCGCCGAATGCGGGCGAAGTCTGGATTGGCGGCCAGAATGGACTGGCCTTGTCGGAGCGTGAACGCACCGCACTGCGTCGTCGGGAAGTGGGTTTTGTCTATCAATTCCACCACTTGCTGCCCGAACTTGATGCGCTTGATAACGTGGCGCTGCCGCGCATGATTGCGGGCGCCAGTCAGAAGGCGGCGCGGGATGCGGCTGAGGTCCAGCTCGCTGCGCTGGGTCTGGCTGGACGACTTCATCACCGTCCGGGACAATTGTCGGGCGGGGAGCAGCAGCGTGTCGCGATAGCACGGGCCCTGGTGAATGAACCGCGCATCCTGCTGGCCGACGAACCCACGGGCAATCTTGATCCGGCCACATCCGATCAGGTGTTTGAAGCGCTGGCCCGGGCGTGCCGGGAAGCCGGGGCGGCGGCCCTGATCGCGACGCACAATCATGAACTCGCCGGACGCATGGACCGGGTCGTGACCCTGGATCAGGGGCGCGTGGTGGCGTGGGCGGACGCCTGAGCTGAGCTCAAACTTCGTTCTTCAAACGTTCCAAGTGGCGGTTTTTCCGCAGCTTTCCGAGCCGAATCAAAATCTGCTTGACGCGCGGAACAAAAGCAGAAAATATGCAATGGAACAAAACAGGAATAGCTGCGTTAGATGCAGCTGATCAAGGAGTTGTCCCATGCGTAACCTGATCGAAGATATGACCTCCGCCGCTGTCATCGTCGGCTTTATCGCTGTCGCGCTCAGCCTCTCAGCGGCACTCGCGGGCTGACCTTTATGCAAGGCGGGGTCTACACTGAGGACCTGATTCCGCCTGATCTGGAGCGCCTGCCGTGAGCGATGCCCCCTTTGTCCATCTGCGTGTCCGATCGCCGTACTCGCTTCTGGAGGGGGCGATCCGCATCAAGGAGACGGCGGCGCTGTGCAAAACCTTCTCCATGCCCGCCGCGGCGCTGACCGACAGCAACAATCTGTTCGGCGCGCTCGAATTCTCTGAGGTTCTTTCCGGTGAGGGCGTGCAGCCCATTATCGGAGTTACGCTCTCTATCCAGGTGGAGGAGCCGCGTCCGGGCGAACGCTCGCGTCCTGACGGCACGCTGGTGCTTCTGGCGCAATCAGAGCTGGGCTACGCCAATCTGATGAAGCTGTCCTCGGCCGCTTATCTGGACGTCGCCGCGACCGATGAGCCTCATGTTCCGATCGACAGGGTGCTCGAGCACAGCGACGGACTGATCTGTCTGACGGGCGGGTTTGACGGCGTGCTGAACCGTTTTGTCTGCGCCGGTCGCACAGGACCCGCGCAGGAGCTTCTCGACCGGCTGCGGGCGCGCTTCCCGGATCGGCTTTATCTCGAGCTTCAACGTCATGGCCGCGCCGATGACGTCACGGCCGAGGACTGGCTTGTGGATCGCGCCTATGCGCTGGATCTGCCGCTCGTGGCGACCAATGAGCCGCATTTTCCCCGGTCCGAGCTCTATCAGGCTCATGATGCGCTGCTGTGCATCTCCGAAGGCGCTTATGTCAGCATGGAGGATCGGCGCAAGCTGACGGCCGAGCATGATTTCAAATCCGGCGCCGCCATGGCGGACCGGTTCGCCGATCTGCCTGAGGCCATCGCCAACACGGTCGAGATCGCGCAGCGCTGCGCCTTCCGTCCCCGGACCTCCAAACCCATTCTTCCGAGCTTTCCAACCGAAGGGGATCGCAACGAAGCAGAAGAATTGCGCGCCCGCTCTATTGCCGGGCTGGAAGACCGTCTGTCCAAGATCGAGCTCGCCGATACCCGCGAGGCCTATTTCGAGCGTCTTGATTACGAGCTCGGGATTATCGAGCGGATGGGGTTCCCGGGCTACTTCCTGATCGTGTCCGACTTCATCCAGTGGGCGAAGGCCCATGACATCCCGGTCGGGCCGGGACGGGGCTCAGGCGCAGGTTCACTGGTCGCCTGGGCGCTGACCATCACGAACCTGGATCCTCTGCGCTTCGGCCTGCTGTTCGAACGCTTCCTGAACCCAGAACGGGTGTCGATGCCCGACTTCGACGTCGACTTCTGTCAGGACCGTCGCGGCGAGGTCATCCGCTATGTTCAGGAGCGCTACGGTCAGGACCGGGTGGCCCAGATCATCACCTTCGGCACCCTGCAGGCGCGCGCGTGGTGCGTGATGTGGGGCGGGTGCTGCAATTGCCCTTTGGTCTGGTGGACCGGATCGCCAAGCAGGTGCCGAACAATCCCGCCCAGCCCATCACGCTGGCCGAAGCGGTGAAGACCGAACCCAAGCTTCAGGAAATGCAGCGCAATGACGAGATGGTGGATCGTCTCATCAATGTGGCGCTGCAGCTGGAGGGGCTGTTCCGGAACGCGTCGACACACGCCGCCGGCGTGGTGATCGGCGACCGTCCGCTGACCGAACTCGTTCCGCTCTATCAGGATCCGCGTTCGGACCTGCCGGCCACCCAGTTCAACATGAAATGGGTGGAGCCGGCCGGGCTCGTGAAGTTCGACTTTCTGGGGCTGAAAACCCTCACCGTGATCTCGCGCGCCCTGAGCTATATCGAGAGCGCGGGTCTTGACCGCCCCGATATGGACGCGATCAGCCTCTCCGACCCCGCGACCTACGAGCTTCTGGGCGTGGGCGCGTCCATCGGCGTGTTCCAGCTTGAAAGTACGGGCATGCGCGACACGCTGCGCAAGCTCAAGCCTGACAGCATTGAGGACATCATCGCGCTGATCTCGCTTTATCGGCCGGGGCCGATGAAGAATATCGACGTGTATGTGGACCGGAAATTCGGCCGCGCCGAGCCCGACTACCTGCATCCGGATCTCGAACCCGTCCTGAAGGAGACCTACGGGGTCATCATCTATCAGGAACAGGTGATGCAGATCGCCCAGATCCTGTCCGGCTACTCGCTTGGGGAGGCCGACCTTCTTCGCCGCGCCATGGGCAAGAAGAAGAAGGAGGAGATGGACCAGCAGCGCGTGCGCTTCAATGAAGGGGCGGAAAAGCGCGGCGTCTCGCGCGAGAAGGCGAATTACATCTTCGACCTTGTGGCCGAGTTCGCGGGCTACGGCTTCAACAAGTCGCACGCCGCCGCCTACGCCCTCATCGCCTATCAGACGGGCTGGCTGAAGGCCAACCATCCCGCCGCCTTCATGGCGGGCCTGATGAGTCTGGATAGCGCGAACACCGAAAAGCTCGCGGTCTTCTTTCAGGAGGCCAAGCGGATCGGGCTGGAGGTGCTCCCCCCGGATGTGAATGCGTCCGAAGCGGATTTCTCGCTCGAAGATGGCAAGATCCGCTATGCGCTCGGCGCCATCCGCAATGTGGGCTATTCGGCGATGGAGCATGTGGCCGCCGTCCGGAAGGCGGGCGGTCCCTTCAGGGACGTCTTCGACTTCGCCGAGCGGCTCGATCCGCGTCAGGTCAACAAACGCGCCTTTGAAATCTGGCGCGTGCAGGCGCCTTCGATACGCTGGAGCCGGATCGCGCCAAGGCGCTGGCCTCGGCGGAGATTCTGCTCTCGGTGTCCCAGAACGCCCAGTCCGAGCGCGACAGCGCCCAAGCCTCGCTCTTTGGCGGTGGCGGTGAGGGCGGCGGAACCAAGCTGGAGCGGCCCAACCTGCCCGAGCCCGAGCCCTGGGATCCCGTCCGTCGTCTTGATGAAGAGCTGGCGGCGATCGGCTATTACCTGTCCGGCCACCCGCTCGATGACATGATGCCCGCTCTGGGCCGTCGCGGCGTGGTGGTGTTCGCCGATCTGCGTCCAAGGCGGCGGAGGGCGCGCGCGCAGCCCGACTGGCCGCTGTCGTGCGGCGACGGCAGGAGAAGGTCTCCCAACGCTCGGGCGAGAAATTCGCCTTCGTCACGCTCTCTGACCCGTCCGGCGAGTTCGAGGCGCTGGTCCCCCCAAGGTCTTGCGCGAGATTCGCGACGTTATCGAGCCGGGCGCGTCCGTTCTGGTCAACGCCAAGATCGAGGCCCAGGATGAAGGGTTGCGCCTCATCATTGATGGGGCGGATACGATTGATCCGTTTGCGGCCGAGCATATCGGGCAGGGGCTCAAGATCCGGGTCGGAGAGCCCGCCGCGCTAGAGCCCCTGCGCAAGAGAATTGATCGGGCGAATGACCGGGAGGGCGCGGTGAAGGGGTCGATCCACCTTATTGTCCCGCTGTCGGATGGTCGGCTTGCAGAGCTCAGACTGCCCGGGCGTCATGCCGTTGACCCCGCCGCCCGCGCTGCGGTTAAGGCCGTGGCGGGTGTTCTCGAGGTGGAAACGCTCTAACGCGCCGCGCTTGGATGTCCTAGCTGAAAAAGTCGGCTCGGCTCTGCGTCAAAGGCGGAAAACTCCGCTCTCATGGCTTGCGGCAAAGCCTCATGCCCGTATAAGCGCGCCCGATCCCGCACGCGGAGCTTCGGCTTTTCATGGTGAAAAGTCGCTCCGGTGTCGCAAGTCGTGCCTGAAAACCGCTTCCGGTTCTGGGCATGAGGCGCGGCTCCGCTCCGCGGAGGCCAACCGGAAAAGGACCCGAAATCATGGCTCTTCCTGAATTCTCCATGCGCCAGCTGCTTGAAGCCGGCTGTCACTTTGGTCACCAGACCCACCGTTGGAACCCGAAGATGAAGGAATACATCTTCGGCGAACGCGCCAACATTCACATCATCGATCTGTCCCAGACCGTTCCGATGCTGCACCAGGCCCTGGTGAAGGTGCGTGAAGTCGCCGCCAAGGGCGGTCGCGTTCTGTTCGTGGGCACCAAGCGTCAGGCCGCCGAGCCGATCTCTCAGGCGGCGTCGCGCTGCGCGCAATACTATATGAACCACCGCTGGCTGGGCGGCACGCTCACCAACTGGCAGACCATTTCCAAGTCCATCGCGCGTCTGCGCGAGCTGGAGTCCCTGCTGGACGCCGAAGGCGGCCCGACCGGTCTGACCAAGAAGGAAATCCTGATGCTGACCCGCGAGCGCGAGAAGCTTGAACGCTCTCTCGGCGGCATCAAGGAAATGGGCGGCACCCCGGACCTGATGTTCGTGATCGACACCAACAAGGAGTCCATCGCCATCCAGGAAGCCAAGCGCCTGGGCATCCCGGTCGTCGCCGTGGTCGACACCAACTGCGATCCCGATCCGATCGATTTCCCGATCCCGGGCAATGACGACGCCTCTCGCGCCCTGTCGCTGTACTGCGACCTGATCGCTGACGCCGTTCTGGACGGCATCTCCGACAGCCAGGCCGCTCTGGGCATGGATCTGGGCGAATCTGACATGCCGAGCGACGTTGTGCTGGGCCTGGATGAAGGTGAAGCCGCCTCTGAAGAACCCAAGGCCGAAGAAGCTGTCGCTGTCGAAGCGCCGGCTGAAGACGCCAAATCCTAATAGCGCCAAAGCGCGATCCAAGGAGACCTCCCCATGGCTCAGATCACCGCCGCTCTCGTCAAAGAGCTCCGCGACAAATCCGGCGCGGGCATGATGGACGCCAAGAAGGCGCTTGTGGAAGTTGACGGCGACATGGAAGCCGCCATCGACTGGCTGCGCAAGAAAGGCCTGTCCAAGGCCGCCAAGAAGGCTGACCGCGTCGCCGCTGAAGGCCTGGTGGCCGTCAAGGCTGAAGAGCGTGGCGCCGGCATGGCCGCTGCTGCGGTTGAAGTGAACGCTGAAACCGACTTCGTGGCCCGGAACGAGCTGTTCCAGAAAGCCGTCGCTGAAGTTGCGGGCCTCGCGATCAATGCGGGCGACCTCGAAGCGCTCAAATCGGCTCAGACCTCGGCCGGCAAGTCCGTTGCAGACACCATGACCGACCTGATCGCCCAGATCGGCGAGAACATGTCGGTGCGTCGCGTTGAAACCCTGTCCGTGGATCCGGGCGTGTGGCCGCTTACGTGCACAACGCCGCCGGCGACGGCATGGGCAAGATCGGCGTTCTGGTTGCGCTGAAGTCCGAAGGCGACAAGGCCGTTCTGGCCGAGCTTGGCCGCAAGATCGCCATGCACGTCGCGGCCGCGTCTCCTGCCCCGGCTCTGGCCGTCCACGAGGGCGAGCTGGACCAGGCCGTGGTCGAGAAAGAGCGTGACGTGTTCGCGGGCCAGGCTCGCGAATCGGGCAAGCCCGAGCAGATCATCGAGAAGATGGTCGAAGGCCGTCTGCGCAAATTCTACGAAGAAGTCGTGCTCCTGAAGCAGGTCTTCGTGTTCGACACCGACAAGACCGTTGGCGAAGCCGTGAAGGCGGCTGAAGCTGAAGCGGGCGCCCCGATTGAACTGACCGGCTTTGTCCGCATGGTTCTGGGCGAAGGCGTCGAGAAGAAAGAAGAAGACTTCGCCGCAGAAGTCGCAGCCGTCGCCAAAGGCTAAGATTTTCGGCCCGGGCTTGTGTATACACGTCCGGGCCGGATTCCATCTGTAGACAGCATTCATGCGGAGATTGCCGTGACTGACACCGAGGACCGACCGTCAAGAACGCCTAAGGGCCCGTTCAAGCGGGTGCTTTTGAAGGTTTCCGGTGAAGCCCTGATGGGCGATCAGCCTTATGGCATCGACATGAACACCGCCGATCGCATTGCCCGCGAAGTGGGTGAGGCGGTTGAGGCCGGCTACGAGCTCTGCCTCGTCATCGGCGGCGGGAACATTTTCCGCGGCCTCACTGCCGCGCCAAGGGCATGGAACGCGCCGCGCCGATTATATGGGCATGCTGGCGACCGTGATGAACGCCCTGGCCATGCAGACCGCGCTCGAGCGCGTCGGCGTGCAGACCCGCGTTCAGTCCGCCATTCCCATGACCACCGTGTGCGAGCCCTATATCCGCCGCCGCGCCGTGCGCCATATGGAGCGCGGTCGCGTGGTGATTTTCGCCGCGGGCACGGGCAATCCGTTTTTCACAACCGATACGGCCGCTGCCCTGCGCGCGGCTGAAATGGGGTGTGACGCCTTGTTCAAGGGCACCAGCGTGGACGGCGTCTATGATGACGACCCGCGCAAGAATCCGCAGGCGGAACGGTTTGAGCGCCTTGACTATATCGACGTTCTGGCGCGCGATCTGAAAGTTATGGATGCATCAGCGGTGACGCTGATGCGCGACAACCAGATACCGATCGTGGTCTTCAATATCCGTGAGCAGGGCGGTCTCGCTCGTGTTCTGGATGGCGAAGGCGTCTGCACGGTCGTGGGCGGCTAGGCCGAGCCCGAAACAAACAGGGGAGACACGGACATGTCCGGTTTCGACATCAAAGACATCGAGCGCCGCATGGATGGCGCGATTGACGCGCTGAAGAAGGAATTCGGCGGTCTGCGCACGGGCCGCGCCAGTGCAAGCCTGCTGGACCCCATCAAGGTGGAAGCCTATGGCGCGCTGACCCCGATCAATCAGGTCGGCAATGTGTCTGTGCCCGAGCCGCGCATGATCACGATCTCGGTGTGGGACAAGAATCTCGCCGGGGCCGTCGAGAAGGCGATTCGCAACTCCTCGCTGGGTCTGAACCCGGTGTCGGAAGGCGAGACTCTGCGTATTCCGATCCCGCCGCTCAACGAGGAGCGTCGCAACGAGCTGGCGAAGACCGCTGGCGCCTATGCCGAAAATGCGCGCATCGCCGTGCGCAATGTGCGTCGGGACGGCATGGACCAGCTCAAGCGCGACGAGAAGGATGGCGAGATCAGCGAGGACCAGCACAAGAAGCTGGCGGACCAGATCCAGAAGCTGACCGACGCCAAGGTGTCCGCCATTGATGCCCTGCTGAAGACCAAGCAGGAAGAGATCACCCAGGTCTGATTGGACGGGCGCTCGCCATGAGCGCCCTGTGACGGCGGGAGGGCCGTTCCCATGAGCGAGACCGATCCGTCCGGCCCGACGCCGCAGCACGTCGCCATCATCATGGATGGCAATGGACGCTGGGCGGCGTCGCGAGGCCGGCCGCGCGCCTTTGGTCATCGCAAGGGGTTGAAGCGGTTCGTGAGGCGGTGCGCGCCGCCGGTGAACTGGGCGTGCGCCATCTCACCCTGTTCAGTTTCTCGACCGAGAACTGGAGCCGGCCCGCTGCGGAAGTGGAAGCGCTGTTCGAGCTTTTGCGCCGGTTCGTGGCGGCGGATCTCGACCGCCTTCACGCCGAGGGCGTGAGAGTGCGCATTCTGGGGCGCCGTGAAGGTCTCAGCGAGGAGCTTCTCAAGCTCATCGAGACCGTTGAGACCCGGACAGAGGCGAATGACGCCTTCTCTCTCAACATCGCATTCAATTACGGCGGACGTGATGAAATCGTCCGCGCCGCGCGTCGCGCCGCCGTTGCGCTTGACGGGGACCTCTCCGCGCTGACCGAAGCTGATTTCGGTCAGTATCTCGATACGGCGGCTCTGCCTGATCCGGACCTCGTGATCCGGACCAGCGGCGAGTATCGAATCTCGAACTTCCTGCTCTGGCAGGCGGCTTATGCCGAGTTTGTCTTCATGGACATTCTCTGGCCCGATTTCGACAAAGCCGCTTTCCAGCGTGCGATCGCTGAATTTGCGAGTCGCGATCGCCGCTATGGCGGCGTGCGCCATGGCTGAAGACCCCTCGACCGAGCCGTCCCTCAACCCGTCAAGATTGAGGCGGGGCGACCCGATGTTCTCACGCCGGGTGCTGTCGGCGCTCGTGCTGGCGCCGGTCGCGATCGGCATGATCCTCTGGGGCGGGGTCGCCTTTTCCATCTTCATCGCGGCTTTCGCCGCCGCCATGGCCTGGGAATGGGTGCGGATGTCAGATCGTGACGCGCCTCCA
>LZQR01000013.1_pt1 | contig 53146 bp, 65 predicted proteins | sample 768601 | NCBI WGS metagenome assembly LZQR01 (sample SAMN05207299, study PRJNA324521) | oil field metagenome | isolation source: sample BH-FW-24 from oil reservoir | place: India: Bombay High | collected 2015-12-04
GGAATCCGGCGGCGCATTCGGATCATCGGATTCAGGCGCGGAGAAGGGATTGAGATTGCTCAGGCGCTCTCCGGCGCCGCAGCCGGTCAGAAGCAGGCTCGCCCAGCTCCAGCACCGAACGGCGTTCGGAATCCGGCGGCGCATTCGGATCATCGGATTCAGGCGCGGAGAAGGGATTGAGATTGCTCAGGCGCTCTCCGGCGCCGCAGCCGGTCAGAAGCAGGCTGGCGGCGAGACACGCATAAAGCGGCAGGGTGCGAGACAGGGTCACTGCCCGTCCTCCTCTTGCTCGGCGGTTTGGGGCGCCGCTTCGGACGGGGCGGGTTCAACGGCTTCGGAAGCCTCAGCTCGTGCGGCCTCCATGTCCACAGGCTCGGCGGCGGGCGCACGCTGATCGAGATAGGACTGCGCCTGCATGACGCGCTGGCTCATGGCCTGCGGCAGATCAAGCGCCACAGACAAGAGCTGATAGCGCTGACGCGCCTCATCCCAGCGCTGATCGCGAAGCGCCGCAGCGGCCATCAACTCTCGCGCCAGCAACCCGACCGGGGCGGCGCCCTCGGTCAGCGGCTCAAGCCGGTTGGCCAGGTCGTCATAGGACAGCTGGTCGAACTGGGCCAGCGCCGCCTGATAGCGCGCTAGGTCCCGGATCAGCGGTTCCGGGCTGATCTCGCCCGCCCGGTTGAACAGTCGCGCGGCTTCCTCGGCGTCGCCCTGCGACAGGGCGATCTCCGCCCGGCGCATCAGAGCCAGCGTTTCATAGCCGCGCGGCCCGGATTCGACGAGCGCCTGAAACTGGCTGTCGGCCTGAAGCAGATTGCCGGCCTCATAGAGTTCGGCGGCGGCCTGGTACTGCTCGGAAGCGGCGTCCGCACGCTGCTTGGAGGACCATTCCATGAACTGATATGCGCCCACGCCGAGCACGATCGCCGCTGCCGCGCCGCCGACCCACGGGCCCCATTTCCTGAGAAGGGCGTTGTACCGTTCCTGGCGCAGCTCTTCTTCGACTTCGTCGAAAACGTCGACCACTGGGGGCGCTCCACTTGTTCAAAAATTTCCGTGCGCCGACCCTAGCCGCGTGCATCGCGCCGGGCAATACGCGCTTGCGGTATCAGCGCTTCTTCGCGCTGTAGACATGCTCGGGGCCCGGAAAGACCCGCGCGCGCACATCCTCGGCATAGGCCTGGAACGCAGCATCTGCGATTTCGCGCAAACTGCCGTATTTCTTCACAAATTTCGGAGTCCAGTCGAACAGGCCGAGCATGTCCTGCATAACGAGGACCTGACCATCGCACGCCGCAGATGCGCCTATCCCGATCGTGGGCGCGGACACCTGTTCGGTGACCTCGCGCGCCACATCCTCAGCCACGCCTTCCACCACGATGGCGAAGGCGCCCGCCTCATCCATGGCGCGCGCTTCCGCCAGCACCTTGGCGCGGCTGTCTTCATCCCGCCCCTTGGCCTTGAAGCCGCCATCCGCCAGCGCCGCCTGGGGACGCAGCCCCACATGGGCGACCACCGGAACCGCACGCTCCACCAGATAGCGCACGGTCTCGGCCATCTGCACGCTGGTCTCGAGCTTGACCGCGCCTGCGCCTGTTTCCTGCAGCACCCGCACGCAATTGGCGAAGGCCTGTTCCTTGGATTGCTCATAGCTGCCGAACGGCATGTCCACGACCACCAGCGCCTGTTTCGAGCCGCGCATCACCGCCTGGCCGTGCAGGATCATCATCTCCAGCGTCACGGAGATGGTGTTGGGCAGTCCGTGAACCACCATGCCCACCGAATCGCCGACGAGAATCAGGTCGGTATGCGGATCCATGACCGCCGCCATCGGCGCGTCGTAAGCTGTCAGGGAGACAATCGGAGCGCCGCCCTTGCGGGCGCGAATGTCCGGGGGGTCAGGCGTTTGACCGGAGACTGGGTTTGAGCGGACATGACGGGGTCTCCCTTGGAGTTTGGCCCCGCAGCCTATCGCGCTTTCGCAGGCGCACAAGTCACCCGGTCTCACGCCGGCGCATCCGCCTCAGATATAGCTGCGCACGCCCGGCAGAACCCAGGCGAAGCCGAGCGCCATGAGGCCGAACACAGCGGTGACGATGGCTTCGGGTCCGAAGAAGCCCAGCGCCTGGGCCAGCACGCCATGCGCCTGATCGGCCGGAATCAGGCCCACGAGGTTTTCAAGCTGGCTGCCCGCAACGGCCGAGCCTGTTGCCCCCGCCCCGCCCAGCGCCAGAAAGCGCATGCGGTCCGGATTGTTGAGCCTTTTGGTGACGTGCTCCACAAAGACCGGGTCCTCCGCGGGCGGCGCCGCATCGGCGAACATCGCCGTCAGCTCCGCGTCGAAGGCGTCATCGTTCATGGGATCAAGATCGTCCGTCATGCCGCCGCCTCCTTGCGTTCGAACCAGGCCTTGAGTTTGGCCTTGCCGCGATTGACATGGCTCTTCACCGTGCCCAGCGGAAGGCCCGTGACCTCCGCCGCGTCAGAATGCGACAGTCCTGACGCATAACACAACACCACACAGACCCGCTCTTCCTCGCCCAGCGTGGCGAGGGCCCGGTCGAGATCCACCCGGGCGCCGCCATCGGCGGGCGCCTGATGGGTCTCCATGGGTTGGGCCTTGAGCTTTTCCATCGTCTTGTCGATCGCCTTGCGCTTGCGCGCGCTCATCAGGAATTCGGTGTAGGCGATCCGGCACAGCCAGGCCTTGAACGAGCCCGCCCCGGTATAGGCGGAGATCTTGTTGTAGGCCTTGATGAAGGTCTCCTGCGCCAGATCGTCGGCCAGGGCGGCGTTGCGGCACAAGCGCATCAGCACGGCGCGCACGGCGGACTGGTGGCGGGCGACCAGGGACGAAAACGCCCGCTGATCCCTGCCCGCGATCACCATCGCTATGAGTTCGCCGTCACTGGGCGTCATGCCCCAACTCCACGCCTGAGGACCCGATCAGTCCTGGTCCTTTTTCTTCGAGAACAGACCGAACAGGATCAGCACCACGCCGATAAAGCCCGGGAACGCGGCGATCGCGGTCATGATCGACAGGACCTCCTGATCCGCATCCAGCCCGCTTACCGCGAAGCCCAGAACGATCAGCGCCGCCGCAACCGCCAGCAGGATCGAGCCGGCTTTCAGATCACCACCCTTGGGTTTTTCCTGAACGCCCAGCGCCTTGATGGTCTCGGGCGACAATTGCTGACCGGAGCGGATCGCCTCCTGCACTGTCGCCAGAACCGCTTTCCGGCGCGAAGCCGAACCGGCCACATTGATGGCGACGATCGCCACGACCATCCCGAACAGGCCCAGCGGAACCAGAATGTCTTCCATGATCAACCTCCAGATTGGGGACGCTGTCTGTGCGTCCTGTACCGCTTAGATGCCGGGTGCGGCCCGATTGGATGCAAACTCGACGACAGCAACGCCAAAAAGCTGCATGTGGAAATACGCAATAACCGCAGACGCGAGAACGCCGATCAACAGCGCCGTCAGATCCGCCCACAGAACGCCGGGCCGGGCGAAGTGTCCGCCCGTCCAGTACCCCTCGACCAGCAGGATCAGCGACCAGCCGGCGAAGGCGCCGAACAGGAGGATCGAGCGAGCTCGCCATTGGCCAGCAGGTGCGAGCCTGACCACAGGAACACGCCCAGCGTCATGGGGTGCCGGGTGAGCGACCGGATATGGCTGGGCAGATAGGTGGCGAAAATCAGTACAAGAGACACCGGCACCGCCACCAGCGCCACTGTGCGCGTCCAGGCGGGCGGCTGCCAGAGCGTCACCGAGGGATGCGCCAGGATCTGGCCGTAGACGATCAGGGTCAGGCCGATCGTGCTGAGCACGGAATAGAAGATCGCGAACAGCGCTTCGCCGGTCACCCTGACCATAAGCGCCTTGATCCCCAGGACCCGCGTCAGATGCACCCCGATAAAGATCACGAGGCCTGTGATCAGAACGCCCATAGACACGCCCTCCCCTTGAGCGCGAGAAGCTTAGACCGACTCTCCTCGCAAAGGCGAGTGGGCTTGGCCATCTGCGGCGTCTGGCCCGATTGAAGCTGCCTCGGACTGGTCTAGTCTCATCATTGTGGAGGCCTGATGACCGATCTGTTGCGATTTCTGCTGCGTCACGCCGTGCTGGGCATGGTGATCGGCATCGCATTCACCGCTCTCATCCTGGTGCTGGACATTGGTCAGATCCGCACCCTGACCGCGAGCGATCCGGCGGGCATGGGCGTACGCCTTCTTCTCGCCTTCTTCATCGGCTCCACCTTCGCCAGCCTTCAGATGGGGATTGCGGTGATGCATGCGCCGCCCGGAGGCGAAGGTGAGGATGAGGATCGCCACGGGTCTGGCGAAGACTGATCCCCTGCCCCATCTGAACATATCGTAATGCGTACAGGCTGTGCGGACTGTTTCGCCAGCCGGGGCGGATAGCCTAAGGTGCGCGCCAATCGACACTGTATCCTTTGGGAGGGGATTTCATGCGTTCTCTGCTTCTCGCCGCCGTCAGCGGCCTTGCGCTCGCCGCCTGCAGCCAGCCGGCTGACACGGCTGCGGACACTCAGACCACCGCTCCGCAAACCACCGACAGCCAGGCCAGTGACGCCGCCATGTCCGATGAGGCGGAAGCCTCCAATCCGCTGACGGCCGAATGGACCGGCCCGTATGGCGGCGTGCCGGCCTTTGACCAGATGGACCTGAGCTATCTGCGTGAAGCGCTGGAAATCGGCATGGAACGCAACCGCGCCGAGATCGAGCAGATCGCCAACAATCCCGAACCGCCGACGTTCGAGAACACCATCGTCGCCATGGAGCGGGCTGGCGAGACCCTGAACCGCGTCTTCGTCTATTACGGCATCTGGTCGTCGAACCTGAGCTCTCCGGAATTCCGTGAGATCCAGCGTGAGATGGCGCCTGTGCTGTCCGCCTTCTCGTCCGAAATCACCCAGAACAAGGACCTGTTCGCCCGCATCCAGGCCGTCCATGACGGTGAGGAAATGGCGACGCTGCGCCCGAACCAGCAGCGTCTTGTTCAGCTGACCTATGACGGCTTCGCCCGCAACGGCGCGACCCTTGAGGGCGCGGAAGCCGAGCGCTACGCCGAGATCCAGTCGCGTCTGGCCGAGCTGCACACGCAATTCGCCAACAATGTGCTGGCCGACGAAGAGAACTACGTCACCTATCTGAGCGAGGACGAGCTGTCGGGCCTGCCGGACAGCTTCATCACCGCCGCCGCCAACCTCGCCGCCGAGCGCGGCCATGAGGGCGAATATGCGGTGCTCAACACCCGCTCCTCCATGGACCCGTTCCTGACCTATTCCGACGAGCGTGATCTGCGCGAGGAAGTCTGGCGCACCTATTACAATCGCGGCGACAATGGCGACGAGTACGACAACAACGCCATCATCGCCGAAATCCTGCAGCTGCGTGACGAGCGCGTTGAACTGCTGGGCTACGACAATTACGCCCAGTGGCGCCTCGAGAACCGCATGGCCGGCACGCCCGAGCGCGCGCTGGAGCTGATGGAGACGGTCTGGCCGGCCGCCATCGCCCGCGTCGAAGAGGAAGTCGCACAGATGCAGGCGCTCGCAGACGAGCGCGGCGACGACATCACGATCGAGCCGTGGGATTACCGCTACTACATGGAAAAGGTGCGTCAGGCCGAATACGACCTGAACTCCGAGGAAGTGAAGCAGTACTTCAACATCGAGAACCTGCGCGAAGCGATGTTCTATGTGTCCGGCGAGCTCTTCGGCTTCGAGTTTGAAGAGATCACCGACGGCTCCGTGCCGGTCTTCCACCCCGATGTCCGCGTCTGGGAAGTGACCGATCGCGATTCCGGCGACATATCGGCCTGTGGTATCTCGACCCCTACGCCCGCCAGGGCAAGCGCTCGGGCGCCTGGGCGACCAGCTATCGCGGCCACACCACCTTTGACGGTGAAGAGACCGTGCTGTCGTCCAACAACTCCAACTTCATCAAGGGCGCGCCCGGCGAGCCGGTGCTGATCAGCTTTGATGACGCGACGACCTTCTTCCACGAAATGGGTCACGCGCTGCACGCCCTGTCCTCGAATGTCGCCTACCCGACCCTGAACGGCGGCGTGCGCGACTATACCGAGTTCCAGTCCCAGCTGCTGGAGCGTTGGGTGCTGACCGAGCCGGTCATCGAGAACTATCTGCGTCACGCCGAGACGGGCGAGCCGATGCCGGATGATCTGGTGGCCCGCATCCGCGCCGCCTCGACCTTCAACCAGGGCTTCGCGACCACCGAATATCTCGCCTCCGCGCTGGTGGACATGTATCTGCACACCGCCGATCCTGAAGGTCTCGATCCTGATGCGTTCGAGCGTGAAACGCTGGACCGTCTGGGCATGCCCGAAGAGCTGCCGATGCGTCACCGCACCCCGCACTTTGGGCACATCTTCTCGGGTGAAGGCTATTCGGCCGGCTATTACGGCTATATGTGGGCCGACGTGCTGACCTCGGATGCCGCCGAAGCCTTCGCCGAAGCGCCGGGCGGCTTCTATGACGCCGAACTGGCCGAGCGTATGGTCCAATACCTGTTCGCGCCGCGCAATTCGGTCGATCCGGCAGACGCCTATCGTGAATTCCGCGGCCGTGACGCCACCGTCGAGCCGCTGATGCGCGACCGTGGCTTCCCGGTTCCGGGCGAAGAGGAAGAGGGCGAATAAGCCTCTTCCACTTCGATGAATGACAAGGCGGGCGGCTCGACGAGCCGCCCGTTTTGCGTTCAGCCCTCAGCCCAGATCCAAACTAGCGCCATGACATAGAGCCCCGCGCCAAACACAAGATGGTTGAGAAGCGTCTGAAACCGCGCGTGCCAGGGCTTGGGCGTGGCGGAAGCGAATAGTCCACGCCCCATTGCGGCTGAAGGATCAGGAAAGGCGCGAGGCTCGATGCGACGCCAAAGATCAGCGCTGACGCCAGTGAGGGGCTCAACACCCAGCCCGCGCCGACGATCCAGAGGAATCCGACGCCGTAGCCCATGCCGATCACATAATGCAGCCCCCAGCCCAGAACCCGCTCCCATGTCAAAAGCGGTCCTTCTCGGCCAGGCGACAGGCTGAACCGCCCCGCCGGCAGGCCTGCCGCCCAGCGCATGAGCCAGCCATAATCAAGCATGTTGGCGCCCGTTATCCGCTGACGCAGGACGGCCCAGATATCCATGATGAGACTGGCGCCCAGCCCCAGAACCAGCCCCTGCGCCAAAACAGGAGCGCTCATTGCGACGCCCCGGTCGGAGCGACTGCGGAAATCGCCCAGCATGCCGCCGTGAAGCGGATGCGCCCCTGCGACAGATAAGGTTCATAGGCCTTTCGGACACAATCGATGAGCGCCTGTTGAAGCTGAGGTTCAAGCGCCGCATAGACCTGTCCGACCGCTCCCAGTCGCGTCATGTAGAGTTCCAGCGCGTCTGCGGAAAAGCTCGCCTGAAAATCAACCGGTTCAAACCGGACCGACTGCCAGCCCGCTTCTTCAAGCATGCGCTTGACCGGCTCAGGGTCTGCAAAGGCGAAGGGGCCGATCACGCCATCCTTGCGGCGGCTCAGCTCCGGCAGCATGTGTTCGGCGGCCCGCTCGGCGAGGGTCAGGAAAGCGTTCTCCCGCGCACTGCGCCAGGCGACCAGGTGCATGCCGCCGCCTGCACAGGCAGCGCGTCGCAGATTGGCGAACGCGGCCTCGGGTCTGTGAAGAACATGACGCCAAATCGCGATACGATCAGATCGAAGGCGCCCGTCTCAAAAGCATGGGTCTGCGCGTCATCGAGAATGAAGCGGGCGGCAGCGTCGGACACTCCGGCCCTACGGCGCGCGTGCTCGATCAAGGGGGCGGACACATCCACCCCGGTGCAGCGTCCAGTCGCTTCGGCGATCTGCAAGGTCGTCGCCCCGGCCCCGCACCCTACATCGAGAACATCACGGCGCCCAGCGATACCGCCTGGCCAGTGAGGTGATCCGCGATGCCGGAGAACATCTCGTCGAGCACGCTTTGCGCCTCCACCCAGGCGCGGCCCGCCGCCCCGTTCCAGATCTCGGAAGGGGCTGGCGGCTGGGTCTTCGTGTGAGTACAGGACATGAAAGCTCCTCAATATGATTGCGACACGCTCGCAATAAGGGCAGACTGCCACTTCAAGTGAACTTGAGGTCAAGCCATGCCCGATCTTGATATCAGCCAGGTCGCCCGACAGACCGGCGTGCCCGCATCAACCCTGCGCTATTACGAGGAACGCGGACTGATCCGGGCCATTGGTCGGCGGGGGCTGAAACGCCTGTTCGATCCTCAGGTCATCGAACGTCTGGCGATGATTGCGCTCGGTCAGGCGGCGGGCTTCACCCTGGATGAGATCGCGGCCATGTTCGGGGAGTCCGGTCAGCCGCGCATCGACCGCGACAAGCTGCTGGCGAAGGCCGACGAGCTGGATCAATCCATTCGCAGATTGACCGCCATGCGCGACGGCTTGCGTCATGCCGCAGACTGCCCGCATCCCCAGCACATGGACTGCCCTAAATTCCAGCGCATCGTCCATGCCGCGGCGCAAGGCGCACTCAGCAGCCCCAGAACCGCAAACTTCAGGCCCCACCGGACACCACGCTGATCACCACCCACATCAGGATCACGCCCTCAAGCCCATGAAGGATCAGGGACATCCAGTTTGATCTGAAGATCTGGGCTGGGAGGCGTAGGCGATGCAGCTGGGGATGAGCGCCGGGAGCATCCAGAACTTGTGCGCGTGATAGAGCGCGAACAGCACCCCATTGCCCACAAACGCCCAGCGCCCCCAGGCGGCGACCATGCGCGGCAGCAAGACGCCATGAAACAACAGCGCCTCTCCCAGCACATAGTTGAACAGGCAGGAGACGAGCGCCAAGGCGACCACATCCCAGCGCCCCTCCAGCTCGGGCACGGCCAAGGTTTCAATAAAGGCAAACGCCGGGCTCAGGCCTTCCAGCCTGTGACCAAGCGGCGTTGAACTGAACCAGGCGCCCACGGCGTAATCGGCAAACCACCCCGCCACGAACAGGACGGGAATGGCGAAGAAAGCGGGTGGCGCCGGTCTGGCGGTTCCGGGCCAGAGCGGCGGGTTGAGCCAGAGCCGAGCCTTGATCGCCGTCCAGTGAAACCGGACGCCTTCCAGTCTGAGGACCAGAACCGCCACGACGGTTTGCCAGACCATGCCCAGAATGATGCAGCGCCAGAAGATCAGGCCGGGCAATTGATCGCTGTGTTGCATCCAGAACGGCGCAATGATCCAGGCCAGCACCGGCATGGGCGCGCTGGCGGCCAACCAGATCGCCAGAATGCGCCCCGTCTGTACAAGGCGCGCGGCGCCGGACAGGGGCGGCGTCACGACGTCGCCCTGCCCCGCCATCATGAACCGTGGAGCGTCCATGATCAGAACCGACGCATCACGCCGACAAACAGCCCCGTTGAGCTGTCATCCGCCATCAGCGGACTGTCGGTGATATCGGAGCTGTAGAAATCCGCCTCCAGCCCGCCGATCAGAAGCGTGCGGTCCGTCAGCCGATAACGCGCCTGAACGCCCAGATGCGGCGTCCATACGCCGCCGGACGGGGCGCCCGGCGAGACGCCGAACTCATAGGCGCGCGCCTGGATCATCTCATCGGTGGAAATGCCATACAGCCAGGTCGAGAGGTCTTCATCGCTCCAGACCGCGCCGGCGGAGATCTCGAGCTCCAGACGCTCGATGGGCGCCACGCTCCAGGCGATGTTCAGATCGACGGACTGGCCGCCGGACTGGTCACTGATATCGATGAGATATTCCGCGCTGGCGCTGAACGCGCCCCGCTGGGCGGCGATCCGCAAACCTGCGTCCACGCCGATATCCCGGTCGAGCCCGTCAAACAATTCGGTGTCGTCCGGATCGACCAGCGGAATACGGGGGCTCAGTCGCGCGTCCAGCTGCAGCGGGCCGAGCTCCAGCGCTCGCCAGCTCACGCCGCTGAGATCAACCGTGAGACGGCCTTGCTGGAACAGGAAGAGCGGCAGCGCCCCAACCTCCACATCGTCTTTCGCGCTTTCATAGGGGTTGGTCACCGCATAGGCGCCCGCGCCCAGCATCAGCAGACGGCCATTATCGGGCTCTTCGTATTGTGCGAAGGCGGAAACCGGCAGAGCGAACGCAGCCGCGATCAGGGCGGCGCCCGTCAGGTATCTGGTCATGACATGTCTCTTCTGTTGGGGGAGATGACATGTCGGCTCTAGCAGCCCGTTTCAGGGCCCGCGTCCGAACGGGTCCGATCAGACTTCAATCCTGTCCGAACGGGACGGGTCGGACAGAGGGCTAGCCGTCCCGGAACGCGCTCGGGGCCTGCCCGGTCTGTTTCTTCACGGCGAGATTGAAGGTGGAGCGGGAATTGAAGCCCACCTCATAGGCGATGGTCAGCAGCGGATCGGACGTCTCGCGTATGCGGCTCACCGCCTCTTCGACCCTCAGGCGGTTCACATAGTCAAAGAAGCTCACGCCAAGATGCCCGTTCAGACACTGGGAGAGATGGTTGGGGCTGACGGCCAGACGCGAGGCGAGCGTGCTGAGCGAGAGCAGCGGATCGCGATAGAGCCTGTCCTTGAGCATCACAGCGTCCAGCCGCGCCGCAATCTGGGCCAGACGCGCGTCGGACAGGGAAGACCGCGCGTATTTTTCCGCCGTCTCCAGCGTCGGAGGCGCATCCGCCCGATCACGATACACCGGGGCCTGCCAGATCCCGTAAAGCCCCACCACGACGATCCAGACGCATTCCACCAGCGCATCACTGAGATCGATGAGCGGATTGGAGATCAGGCTGACCGGGAAGAACGTCTTGATGGCGCCCCAGCTCCAGGCGACCAGCATCAGCAGCAAGACCGCCCGGAGCCAGGACAGGGTGCGGTTCTCGATATTGGAGAAGATCTGTCGCACGGTCTGCAGGTTCCGCGTCAGCACCCAGACCGCCACGCCCAGATAGGCGAGCGTCAGAACCAGGAACAATCCGCTGAAGGCCGTCACCACGAGAAAGGCGGTCGAGCCTTCCGCTTCGCTCAGACCATAAACGCCCTGACGAATGGAGGTCGGCAGGGTGAAAAAGCTCAGACTGACCAGAACAGCCGCCAGCGCCGGCGCCCAGATCAGCAGCCTCAGCCGGACCGGCCAGGCCGCATCCGGCGCCCGCGTCATGTCGAGCACGTAGACCAGCAGAACAGGGCCATAGAACAGTCTGAACGGCCAGAGGGCGCCGATCAGGGCGGGGGCTGTCTCGTAAACGCCCGATTGCTCGAACAACAGCTCAAACCCCGAGAGCGCGCTCAGGACGAGAAAGGCGGCGAGCGCCTTCCTGGCATGACGCGGATGCGCGCCCGCCTCGCGACGGTCCAGCAGCCAGAGCTGAAGCGCAGCGAACAGGGCCACGCCGCCGCCCCGCTGAAATGAACTGCACCCAGAGCTCGATCATCCCAACGCCGCTCCCCGTTCGTCCTGGAGCAAGACTGACGGCGAACGGCGGGACTGACATCGCTCACTCGCACCCGGGCGAGGATGCAGGCCGGGAGCGCCGCCCGGCCTGCACGCGCCTAGAACGGCAGTTCGGTCAGATCAGGAAGGGGCGCAATGATGCGCTCTCCGTCCACATCAGCCCCCACCATGAAGCGGTGCATCACGGCCGGCACCTCGGGCGTCGTCATGAAGAGATTGTGCCCGGCGTTTTCAACGATCACCCAGTCCACATGCGCCATGCGCGAAAGCGCCGCGCGCTGGCTGTCAGGATAGGTGCGGCCATCCAGCGTCCCGGACAGGAGAAGGATCGGCGTCTCGCCCGTGGGTGCTGCCCGGAAATCGTCGTCCAGCCCGAACCCGTCCCAAACGCCATTCAGCTGCGGCATAGGAAAGTTGAGATACGCGCCAAGCAGGGCGGTCTGCGCCTCATGCTCCACCTGCGCCAGACGCTCTGCACTGATCCCGGACGCCAGATCCATGGCTGTGGACATGGGTTGCAGGCTGATCGGCGCTCCCAGCTCGTAAAACCGGGCGATGATGGCCGAGGCGATGTTGGCGCTGCCGGCCTGATCAATCTCGCGTACATCGCCAGGGCAATCGCGGCGGAGGCCGGATCCGCGATCAGACCGGAGGTCATCTGCTGCAGATCGCGGCGTTGAAGCAGGAAGGGGCGCGCGCCGTCCGCACCGGGGATCATGAGCGGCATCGGCTCCGCTTCCAGCCGCCCATGCACCCGCGCCATCATGCCCGCGATATCGGGATAGGCCGCCGCGGCCCCGGCTGGGCGTTTACAGCCGCCTGCAGTCTTTCGATATAGGCTTCGGTCCGGGACGGCAGTTTCACTGTCTGATCCAGACCTTCCGCACTGGCCAGAATGGCGCGATCAATCTCGTCGGGGATGGCTTTGAGCGCCGCCATCGCGAGGTGCGTGCCATAGGAGATGCCCCAGAGCGTCACGCGCTCCGCGCCCAGATGCGCGCGCAGGTCGGAAATGTCCGCAACGCTTTCGGCCGTCGTATAGCCCTCGATCCCGACGCCTTGCTCACGCCAGAAGACGCGGCATTCACGGGCCGCCTGGCGATAGGCGCCGGCATACTCGGCGTCCGTGCCCGGCTCTGTTTCAGACACGCTGACGCTTGAAACACATGTCGGCAGATCATTGCGCGACAGGCCTGTGCCGCGCTGGTCGAAGGCGATCACATCACCATGACGGCGCATCTGCATGAACAGATCAAACCGGCGGCCGCGCGCCGTCCCGGTTCCCGACCCGCCCGGTCCTCCGGCGAGATACACGATAGGCGCGCCTGTCGCCCCCTCGAGCGCTGGAAAGCGCACATAGCCGATCTCGATCATCCGGCTGTCGGGGTTGCCGCGGTTCTCGGGCACGGTGAACGCGCCCTGAAACGCCTCGACGCTGACGCCGTCATTGCTCGTGAAACTGATCGGCTCTTCCGCCAAGGCGGCGCCGGTCAGCGCGAGGGCGGGAAGAAGGGAGAAAAGTCCTGACCGCATGTTTGTCTCCTTTGTGGGTCTCCCGCTCTTGCGGCGGGACGAGGAGCATGGTTGTTCCAAATCCCCGCCCGGTCAGGCGCTCATCGGTGAGCGGCGAAGCCGGATCGACGAACGGCGCCCCTTGCTGACAGAGACTGATGACCCGATTGCCTTTCATTCTCGGCGCGCTGGCGCTCCTCCTGTCCGCAGCGATCGGCCCCGCTGAGGCCCGTCAGGCCATCAGCTGCGCGCCGCGCCGCTCATCGTGTGTCCGGCGGACGGCGCAGCGGACGCCCTGCCGGACTTCACGGCGCCCGATTGCCAGGAGATGCAGGTCTTTGAGCTCGACCCGCAGGGCCGTCATCTGTGGGCGCAGACCCGGGTCAGCTCGAGGCCGAGTGGATCGCCTCGCCTGGCCCCAAGGGGGTCTATCTCTCCGGGCTCGCCGCCAGCGAGATCTATCTCAATGGCGTACGGATCGGCGCCAATGGCTTGCCGGGGGACAATGCCGGCCAGGAGCGCGCCGGACGGATCGACTTCGCCGCCCATGCCCCCAGGGACCTGTTTGTCGCCGGAGAGAATACCCTGGCCATCCGGCTGTCCTCCCATCATGGCTTCCTGACCCTGACCTCGCCGATGCAGTCCTTCTTCCTGGCCGAGTACGGTTCGCCGACAGACCGGATCCTCCAGTATTACTGGCCCAGCCTGATCATGTTCGGCGTGTTTGCGCTTGGCGCCCTGGTGTTCGCGGCGATGGCGGTCCGGGCCGAGCGCCGCGAAGAACCGATCATTCTGGTCGGCCTCAGCGCCGCGCTGGGCGCCCAATTGTTGATCGAGGCCGCACGCGGACTGATCAGCTATCCCTATCCGCTGCATGACGCGCGATTGATCGGCATCGTGGCCAGCGCGTTCGGCGTTTCGCTCAGCCTCATGGCGCTCACCCTCAAGCGCTTCACCTCGCTCAGCTTCGGACGCCGCAGCCTCGCGCTTGGCGGATATGCTGCAATCCTGGCCTTTCCGATCCTGCTGATGCGCGGCTTCGACGGCAAGACATGGGGCGTGCTGGCGCTGGCGCTCGCCTTGTGTGCGCTGCTGAGCGGCTATCAGGGTTTGAAAGGGCGACGCGAGGCGCTCGTCCATGCGTCAGGCTATAGCCTTGCCGCGCTCATCGCGATCACGACCCAGAGCGCCTTCATCGACCTGCACCTGTTCTGGCTGGCCAGCGTGTTCCTGATCGCCCTGTTTGTCCAGCAAGCGCTGACCCTGTTGCGTGAACAGCGCATCCGAGCCCTGGAAACCCGTCGCGCCGAAGCGCTGGACGCCGCGCTCGCCCTTGCACGTCAGGCCAGCGAGCCTGCCCTTCTGCCGCTGGAAAGCGGCGGGCGCACCGACTTTGTCCGCACCCAGGAGATCAGCCGGATTCAGGCCGCAGGCGATTATGTGGAGCTGCATTACGAGGATGGTCGATGCGTCCTCTACACGCTCACGCTCGCCCGGCTGGAAGACCAGCTGCCGCCCACCTTCCTTCGCGTGCATCGCTCCCATATCGTCAACACCGCTTTCGTCAGAGCGCTGGAACGCGAGCCGGGCGGCGGCGGGCGCTTGCTGCTGCGGTCGGGGGGCGAAGTCCCGGTCAGCGACGCATCCTGCCCCGCGTGCGGACTGCGCTCTCTGAGGCCGACCCGGCCAGACCGGCCTGACGCCTCGCCGGGAACGATCACGTCAGACCGGCGTTAGCCTCTGTGACGCAAGCAGAGTGGGACAGGCGGACATGATCATTCTCGCAGCCCTGTTGCTGGGGATTCTGACAGGCGCACGCACCTTCATGGCGCTCGCCTGGTCAGCGGGTATGCGCTCGTCATCGCGCCCCAGCCCCTGATCCCCGCCTTTGGCTGGCTCAGTGAATGGTGGGCCTTCGTCCCGCTCGCCGCCCTGGCCGGGCTGGAGCTCTGGGGCGACAAGCAGCCGCGCACCCCCTCACGCACAGAAACCAGCGGGGTTCTGGCCCGACTGATCGCGGCGGCTGTCGCGGGTGCGGCGCTGGGAGGCCTGCTGCCTGCCGTCGCCGGCATTCTGGGCGCTGCGGCCGGAACCTATGGCTGCGCTTTCCTGAGGGCCTGGCTGGCGGCGCGCCTGGACTCCGATTTCAGGGCCGCGCTTGCCGAGGACGCGCTCGCCATCTGCGGCTCGCTGGCCGTTCTGGTGTGGCTCGTCTGAGGCCCGCCGCCGTCCGACGGTTGAAGCGCGACCACCGCCCCTTACGTCTAGTCTCCCTGTCCCCCAAAGGAGCTCCCCATGAATATTCTGATGGTCCTGACATCGCATGACGAACTCGGTGAAACCGGTGAGAAGACCGGTTTCTGGCTCGAGGAATTCGCGGCCCCCTATTACGCGTTCAAGGATGGCGGCGCGAAGCTGACCCTCGCCTCGCCCAAGGGCGGCCAGCCGCCGCTCGACCCCAAGAGCGATGACGAGAGCGCCCAGACCGAGGACACCCGCCGGTTCAAGAGCGACGAGGACGCCCAGAAAGCCCTCGCCAACACCGTCAAGCTCGACACGGTCAATTCCGAAGACTTTGACGCCGTGTTCTATCCCGGCGGGCACGGTCCGCTTTGGGATCTGACCAATGACGAACATTCCGTGGCGCTGATCGAGTCCTTCTGGAAAGCCGACAAGCCCATCGGCGCTGTCTGTCACGCCCCGACCGTTTTGCTGAACGTCAAGGATGAGCATGGCCACGCGCTGGTGAAGGGCCGCAAGGTCACCGGCTTCACCAATTCCGAAGAAGAGGCCGTGGGTCTGACCCAGGTCGTGCCGCACCTGCTCGAGGACGCCCTGAAGGAGCTGGGCGGAGACTATCACAAAGGCGATGACTGGGCGCCCTTCGCCGTGTCCGACCACCGCCTGATCACCGGCCAGAACCCGGCCTCCTCCAAACCGGTCGCCGAAGCGCTGATGGCCCAGCTCAAGATCGGCTAGGCCTTCCAGTGAAAGCCCCGGGTCGCCGCCCGGGGCTTTTTTGAGGTCTCGTTAAATCCCCTCAGGCGATACTGGGCGCCGCCCGGCACTGACCCATGGGGGAAATGATGCGCGCCCTGACCCTGGCGTTCCTGTTCGTACTCACCGCCTGTCAGGACGCGTCTGCTCCGCCCCCGCCGCCGGACTATCCCGCCCCCAACCACCAGATCGCCCGTCGCGCCTATATGGCGGCGCTCCAGTTCGACGGTCATGACAATCTGGCCAGTGAGACCCGCGCCGAGCGCATGTCCGCCTTCCGCTATCAGCTGGAGGTGAAGGAGGCGCGCCGCGAACGCACCCGGGAAGACACGCTGGTGGCGCTGGAGGCCCTGCGCCGGGTCGATGTGGAGAACTGCGGCTGGCGACGGCTGACCCGTGAGGACCTGCCCGACTGGGCGCGGGACCGGGTGCAGACCTTGCCGGAGGCGGCCTATGAGTGCGCCTTCACCCTCTATTTCCAGCGCTCGGGCCCGCCGCCCGGCCCGCGCATGAACGAGACAGCCACCGGCCTCTTCTTCATGCGCGACGGCGAGTGGATGTATATGGGCCGCATGCCCAATCCGTATAACTGACGCAAAACGGGCGGCCCGATGGGCCGCCCGTTTCTGTCAGCATCGAAAGAGTGCGCTTCAATAGTGCGGCGGCTTTTCATTGCCCGGCGCAGGCAGGCCCGCCTCCAGCTCCGCAATGCGGTTGTCGGAAGCAGAAAGCCGCGCCTTCAGCGCCTCGATCTCCTTGGTCTGACGGGTCAGAACCTCAGAGAGGTCATCGAGCATCTGCTGCTGCTCGGCGACATGGATTTCAAGACGGTCGAGTCTGTCATTGCTCATCACACACTCCCTGTCTTTCAATAACAAGCACGCGCGTTTCGCCCTGCGGATGGGCGACATGGGCGTCACCGGATTCGGCGTGGAAGACATCGCCTTCTTCCATCGACAGGACCGAAACCTCACCGGCGGCGTTCTTGACGTGCATATCAAGTTTGCCCTTCAGAAGAACAAACACTTCCGGTCCGTCATTGACGTGCCATTTGTACGGCTGATCTGTCCAGTGCATCCGAACGGTCGCCGCCTCAAAGCGCTCCACGTCGAGAGCGTCCCAGGCACGCTCGCCAGTATAGCTTTCTGGCTTGATCAGTCGCATTGGCGGCTCCGGACGCTCTGTGGGCTTATTCCCACTCAATGGTTCCCGGCGGTTTGGAGGTGACGTCGTAGACGACCCGGTTCACGCCACGCACTTCGTTGATGATGCGGGTGGCGACGCGGCCCAGGAAGTCATGATCGAACGGGAAATAATCCGCCGTCATGCCATCGGTGGAGGTCACCGCCCGGAGGGCCAGCACATTGTCATAGGTGCGGGCGTCGCCCATCACGCCGACCGTCTGGACCGGCAGCAGCACGGCGAACGCCTGCCAGATGCTGTCATAGAGCCCGGCTTTCCGGATTTCCTCGATATAGATCGAATCCGCCTTGCGCAGGATATCGGCCTTGTCCTTGGTCACCTCGCCCGGAATACGGATGGCGAGGCCCGGCCCCGGGAAGGGGTGACGACCGATGAAGCTTTCCGGCAGGCCCAGCTCGCGCCCCAGGGCGCGGACCTCGTCCTTGAACAGTTCACGCAGCGGTTCGACGAGCTTCATGTTCATGCGCTCGGGCAGACCGCCCACATTGTGATGCGACTTGATGGTGACCGACGGGCCGCCGTCAAAGCTGACGCTTTCAATCACGTCCGGATAGAGCGTGCCTTGCGCCAGGAAGTCCGCGCCGCCCACGCCCTTGGCCTTGTCTTCAAAGACGTCGATGAAGAGCTTGCCGATGGTCTTGCGCTTCTTTTCCGGATCGCTTTCGCCCGCCAGCGCCGAGAGGAAGCGTTCTTCCTCATCCGCAGCCACGAGCGGGATGTTGTAGTGCTCGCGGAACAGGGTCACGACCTGATCGGCCTCGCCCGAGCGCATCAGGCCGGTATCGACGAAGACGCAGGTGAGCTGGTCGCCAATCGCTTCGTGGATCAGGACGGCAGCGACCGAGCTGTCCACGCCGCCCGACAGACCACAGATCACCCGGCCCGAGCCGACCTGTTCGCGGATCTTGGCGATGGCCTCTTCCTTGAAGGCGGCCATGGTCCAGTCGCCCTTCATGCCCGCAATCTTGTGGGTGAAGTTGCGCAGGATCAGCGCGCCGCGCGGCGTGTTCACCACTTCGGGGTGGAACTGCACGCCGTAAAAGCGCCGCCCCTCATCCGCGATGGCGGCAAAGGGGCATGGGTGGTCGCGGCGATGGGATGGAAGCCTTGCGGGATCGCGTTCACACGATCGCCATGGCTCATCCACACGCGTTCGAGATGGCCCACCTCGCCAATGCCGTCAAACAGGGGGCTGTCCGCGACGATCTCGATATCGGCGCGGCCGAACTCGCGTTCTTCAGCGGCTTCCACGCTGCCGCCCAGCTGGGCGCACATGGTCTGCTCGCCATAGCAGATGCCCAGCACCGGCAGGCCGCGTTCAAACACGCTCTGGGTCGCGCGCGGGGTGCCTTCGCCATGGACGGAATTGGGACCGCCCGACAGGATGATCGCCTTGGGCGCAAAGGCGTCCAGGAAGGCGTCGTCCACGCGGTTGAAGGGGTGAACCTCGCAATAGACGCCACTTTCGCGGAGTCGGCGAGCAATCAGCTGGGTGACCTGACTGCCAAAGTCGATCACCAGCGCTTTTTCATGGTGGGCCTGAATCTCGGTCATGGCTGCGCATAGCGCAGACCGCGCCGTTTCGCCAGAGGGGATAAGCACGCGAGCGCGACATGTTTGCGCGCACGGTTTTCCTGAGCCCGCAGGAGCGCTATGTTGGCGCCATGACTCGACGCTTCGACACGCCCCTGCCCCAGATCCTGACCGCGATGATCTTCATCGCGTGCTGGACGATGCAGGTGTGTGCGCAGCCAATGACGCCCGCTGCGGCGGATCATGCCGATGCTCATGCGCATCATCAGACGAGCGCCCACGCCCATCACGGCGCTCCGAGCCAGCAAGCCGATCCCGAGTGCGAGGAGAACGCCCTGTGCGGAGCGCCGCTGGTGCTCAATGATGCGCCTCAGCTCGACCTGCCGGCGATCCTGCCCGAAGCGCCAAAGCCTGACCTCAAGGCGCTGCGTCTGGTGGCGACAAAGGCTCCGGTCTTTGATCCGAACCGGCCGCGACCGCCGCCCTGGCCGACCCCGATCCAGCTTTTCACCGTTCAGCTCAACTAGGCCCGGACAGGCGCCCCGCCCCCCCTTGGCGGACGATGAACCCTGTCTGTTTGATGAGCTGAACGAGCTGACTGATGATTACGAGACGATCCCTGCTGACCGGCGCCGGCGCGCTGACAGCCGCAAGCCTGCGCCCGGCTGGGCGCAGGCCAGCCGCGCGCTGACCCAGCGCGCCCCCGACGCCCTGACCGGTACGGTCTTCAATCTGGATATCGCCCGCACGCCCTTCCGCGTGGATGGCCGCCGCGATGAAGCGATCACGGTCAATGGCGGCGTGCCCGCCCCGCTCTTGCGCTGGCGCGAAGGCGATGAGGTGACGCTCAATGTCACCAACCATCTCGATGTGGACAGCTCCATTCACTGGCACGGCATTCTTCTGCCCTTCCACATGGATGGCGTTCCGGGCGTGAGCTTTCCCGGCATCCGCCCCGGCGAGACCTTCACCTACCGCTTCCGCCTGCGTCAGAGCGGCACCTATTGGTATCACAGCCATTCCGGGCTGCAGGAGCAGGAAGGGCTTTACGGCCCGATCATCGTCGACCCGGCCCATCACGATCCGGTCGGCTATGACCGCGAGCATGTGCTGGTGCTAAGCGACTGGACCTTCCTGTCGCCCGAGGCGCTGTTCAACCGGCTCAAGACCAATCCCGAAAGCCTGAACTATAATCACCGCACGCTGGGCGATCTGGTCCGCGACATGAGCGAGGACGGCGTGCGCGCCGCCCTGTCTGATCGCGCCATGTGGGGCCAGATGCGCATGAAGCCCACCGACATCTCTGATGTGGGTGGCGAGACCTATACCTATCTCGTCAATGGCAAGGGACCGGACAGCAACTGGACGGGCCTGTTCGAGCCGGGCGAGCGGGTGCGCCTGCGCATCATCAACGCCTCGGCCATGACGATCTTCAATCTGCGCATCCCGGGCCTCGCGATGAGCGTGGTTCAGGCCGATGGCCAGAACGTGCAGCCCGTCGAAACCGACGAACTTCAGATCGGCGTGGCGGAAACCTATGACGTGGTGGTCACCCCGCGTGAGGACCGCGCCTTCACGATCATGGCTGAAAGCATTGAGCGACTGGGCTACGCCCGCGCCACTCTGGCCCCGCGCGAAGGCATGACGGCTGAGGTTCCCGAGCTGCGTCCCACCCCGCTTCTGACCATGCGCGACATGGGCATGGATCACGGGTCGATGGGGCATGGTTCAATGAGCGGAGACGGCACGGACCACAGCGCCATGGGCCATGACGGCATGAACCACGGGTCTATGGATCACGGCCAGATGGATCATTCCGCGCATTCCGGTCATTCCGCCATGGCGATGGAGGACAGCGCGCCTGTCACCCACAACCATACTGAGGGGCCGGGCGTCGCCAATCTCAACATGGCGCCGATCAGTCGCCTCGATGAGCCGGGCATCGGGCTGGAGGATGTGGACCATCGCGTCCTCACCTATTCGCAGCTGCGCAGCCTGGACACCAATCCCGACCTCCGCGCGCCGGGGCGTGAGATGCAGATCCATCTCACCTCCAATATGGAGCGCTATATGTGGTCGTTTGACGGCGTGCGCTTCACCGAGATCGACGCGCCCATCATCTTCCACGAAGGCGAGCGCCTGCGGGTCTCTCTGGTGAACGACACCATGATGCCCCACCCGATCCATCTTCACGGCATGTTCTTTGAGCTCGTGAATGGCGGCGGCGATCACAAACCGCGCAAGCACACCGTGATCGTCAAACCGGGCGAGCGCCTGGCCTTTGACGTGACCGCCAATGAGCCGGGCGACTGGGCCTTCCACTGCCACCTGCTCTACCACATGCATGCAGGCATGATGCAGGTCGTCTCGGTACGCCCCGGCCCGATGGATCATTCAAGCCATCAGGATCACTCGGCCCATCAGAGCCATTCCGGGCATCACCAGACGGAAGCCGCGCCAATGGATCATTCCAGCCATTCCGGACATGGCGGCGGTCATCAGGGCCATCACGCCCCCGCGTCAGAGCCTGAACCGGCGCCCGCGCACCATAACCACCACTCCGGTCACCATGGCGGAGGCGCCCAATGATCCGCTCATTCCTTCTGGGCGCGGCCTGCGCCTTATCGCCGCCCCGGTCTTCGCTCAGTCTCACGACAGCGGCCATGACGAACCGCTCTGGAACGCCGCGGACCGGTATTTCGACGCCGATGTGATGGCGCAGGCGCGTCATGACGTGCTGCATCATTCGGGCGCCACAAAGCATTCCATGCTGATGCTCGACCGCTTTGAATGGCAGGATGCGGATGGCGAGACCGCCCTCAAATGGGAGGGCGGCGTCTGGACCGGCGGCGACATCAATCGCCTCGTCATGAACGTCAAGGGCGCGTATCTGCCTGACGAGGACAGCTTTGACGGCGGCGAGGTCGAGCTTCTCTACAGCCGCGCTGCGACCCGCTATTTCAACGTCCAGACTGGCCTGCGCCATGAATTCGGCCCGGATGAGACCCAGGGTGTGATCGGGATCGAGGGGCTTGCGCCCTACTGGTTCGAGGTGAACGCCCACGCCTATCTGGGCGGAGAGGCGGGCGCGCCATCGAGGCGGAGGTGGAGTACGAAATCCTCTTCACCCAGCGCCTGATCCTGCAGCCGGTCGTCGAGACACGCTTTGCCTTCGGTGACGCGCCAACGCTCGATCAGGGCACGGGCTTCACCGATGTCGAGGCGGGGCTGCGCCTGCGCTATGAAATCCGCCGCCAGTTCGCCCCCTATGTGGGCGTGAGCTGGGAGCGCAAGCTGGGCGAAACCGCCAGCCTCGCCCGCTCCCTGGACGATGAGGTGGAGGAAACCGCCCTCCTCGCTGGCGTGCGGATCTGGTTCTAACGCAAAAGGCCCCGGCAGCGCCGGGGCCTTTTCATGTCGTGAGGCCTGAGCCTACTTCGCCCGCTCCATCACGCAGACATAAAAGCCGTCCGTGCCGGTGCGGTGCGGGGTGAGCTGGATCGCGCCGAAGCGGCCCTCGAGGACTTTGAGGCGCTCTTGCGCGCCTTCGGCGAGGCGGCCGGACTGGGCTATGGCGTCGCTCGCGGACACGGGCGTGAATTCGGGGTGCGCCTCAAGGAAGGCCGCGACGCGGTCTTCGTTCTCTTCGGGCAGGACCGAGCAGGTCACATAGACAAGCCGCCCGCCCGGTTTGACGAAGCGCCAGGCCTTGGACAGAACCTCGTCCTGTTCGGACTGACGGCGTTTGAACGCCTCTTCCTTGAGACGCCATTTGCTGTCGGGACGGCGCCGCCAGGTGCCCGAACCCGAGCACGGCGCATCCATGAACACGCAATCAAGCTTGCCTTCGAGATCGCCCAGCGTTTCGGCTTCCTTGCCGTCGCGCACCTGTACATTGCGCGCGCCCGAGCGTTGCAGACGCGGCCAGATCGCGCGCAGGCGGCGTCCGTCATAATCCCAGGCGTAGAGCTGGCCGGTGTTTTCCATCAGCGCCGAAAGAGCCAAAGTCTTGCCGCCCGCGCCGGCGCAATAGTCAAGCACCTGCGCACCCTTGATATCGCCCGCGGCCAGCGCCGCGAGTTGAGAGCCGATATCCTGCACCTCGACCCAGCCCTTGCCGAAAGCGGGAATGCTTTCAGCGCCCGGCGCCTTGGCGCGCGGATCGGTTTCGGGGATGCGCAAGCCATCAAGCGTCAGGTCCGAGACTTCAATGGTTTTGATCTTGGAGGACACCGCGCCGAAGGCCTTGTCCGGCTCGGCTTTCAGACGGTTGACCCTGAGATCCACCGGCGCCCGACCCGCCATGGCCTGACCTTCGGCGGCGGCATCCGCGCCATAGGCGCGCTCAAAACTCGGCCCCAGCCATTCAGGCACATCGGCGAGAATATGAAGCGGCGTATCTTCAGGCGCGCCTTTGGATAGACCCGCAATCTCGGCCTCGGTCAGCGGATCGGGCGCATGCTCATCGCCCTCAAACGTCGCAGAGATGGCAGTTGCATCCATGCCCCAGGCATAGCTGAGCGCGCCCAGCACCAGCGCGCGCGGCGTATCCTCGCCCATCACATGGCGCAGAAAGCCCCGGCGGCGCAGCGCGTCCAGCACCAGGCCCGACATCCAGGCGCGATCGCCCGAACCCGCAAAGCGGTGCGCCTTGCCCCAGTCACGCAGGGCGTCCTTCACCGGCTGGTGCCGGTTCATGACCGCGTCGAGCACTTCAATGGCGCCGGCGATCCGTCCTGCGTCACGCATAGGGTAGTCTCTCTTTTCTTTGGCCCTGCGGGCCGTTGTCAGTTCGGCCTCTTCGGCCGGCGCGCAGTCGCTCTTGCGGAGCTAAGCTCCGGGGGAGCGCCCTGATACACAGGCGCGGCGCAAGTTTCACGCGCTTCCCTCATCACGTCAAAAGCCCGACGGCAAGGCCCGGCACGATCCCAAGGGAAGCTTTAACGCTGAACCTGTTCAAATTCAGACCTGAAAGACACATAATCGAGCGTGCCCGCCCCTCCCCCTGGCGAACGCGCTCAGGACGGAGACGAGACAATGCCCAAATACGCCGCCTTCGCCGCCCTCCACGCCCCCGGCTCTCCCCTTGTGCTGTTCAATGCCTGGGATGCAGGCAGCGCCCTCGCCATCGAGCGCTCCGGCGCCAAGGCCATCGCCACATCGAGCTGGGCGGTCGCCGCCGCGCTTGGTTTCGAGGACGGGGAATCCCTGCCGCTCGAATGGCTGGAACGGATCACCCGCCGCATGGCCAAGACCATCTCCGTGCCGCTGACCGTCGACATCGAGACCGGCTATTCGGAAAACCCTGCCGAGGTCGCCGACCACGCCTTGCGCGTGCGCAATACCGGGGCTGTCGGCATCAATATCGAGGACCGGGATCGCAAGACCGCCAGCCCGGTTCTGATCGAGAAATTCACCGCCAAGCTGCGCGCCATTGTCAGCGCCCAGGCCTCAGAAGGCGAACCACTCTTCATCAACGCCCGCAGCGAAGTCTTCTTTGATCCAGAAGACCCCAGCCATCACAGCGAACGGATCCATCATGCGGTGGAGCGCGCCCACGCGTATGTGGATGCGGGCGCGGACGGGGTTTTCTTCCCCGGTCTCAAGGATCCCGACCTCGTCGCGAAACTGGTCGAGCGGATCGGCGCGCCCATCAATGTCATGGTGGGCGATATGGATCAGCTCCGGATCATGAAAGAGGCCGGCGCGCGGCGCCTGAGCTTCGGCCCCGCCCCCTATATCGCGGCCATGGAGATGCTGACCGAGCGCTCTCGCACGGCGCTGGCGCTCTGAGCCCGAAACAAAAAAGCCCGGCGAACACGCCGGGCTTTTTCGTTCGGGACCAGTCCCATGCCTTAGGACGGCGTGGGATAGTTCGGCGCTTCGCGAGTAATCGTCACGTCATGCACGTGGCTTTCCTTCAGACCCGCATTGGTGATGCGCACGAACTCGGCCTTCTGCTGGAAGTCCTTGATCGTCCTGGCGCCGGTATAGCCCATGGCCGCACGCAGACCGCCCACCATCTGGTGCAGGATCGGCGCGACCGGCCCCTTGTACGGCACCTGGCCTTCAATGCCTCTGGCACAAGTTTCATGCGGTCGGTGACTTCCTTCTGGAAATACCGGTCCGCCGAGCCGCGCGCCATGGCGCCGACAGAGCCCATGCCACGATAGGATTTGTAGGCCCGCCCCTTGTAGAGGAACGTCTCGCCGGGCGCTTCCTCGGTGCCCGCGAGCATCGAGCCCATCATCACGCAATCGGCGCCCGCCGCGATGGCCTTGGCCAGGTCGCCGGAATACTTGATCCCGCCATCCGCGATGATCGAGCCGTCAAACCCGTCGGCCGCGCGGCGGCATTCCATGATCGCGGTCAGCTGGGGCACGCCCACGCCCGCGACAATGCGGGTGGTGCAGATCGAGCCCGGGCCGATGCCCACTTTCACCGTGTCCGCACCCACATCAAACAGGGCGCGCGCGCCGTCATAGGTGGCCACATTGCCCGCCACGACCTGGGTCGAGTTCGACGCGGCCTTGATGCGCCGAACCTGCTCGAGCACCGAGGCGGACATGCCGTGCGCGGTGTCGATGACGACCGCGTCCACGCCCGCATCGATCAGCGCCTGGGCGCGTTCAAAGCCGGCATCGCCCACCGTGGTGGCCGCGGCGACGCGCAGACGACCGTGCTCGTCCTTGGCGGCGTTGGGATAGGCTTCGGCCTTGACCATGTCCTTGACGGTCATCAGACCGACGCAATGGCCTCATCGTCCACAACCAGCAGGCGCTCGATGCGGTGCTTGTGCAGGAGACGACGGGCTTCGCCCTGATCCACGCCCGGCTTCACCGTCACCAGACCCTCATGGGTCATCAGCGAGGAGACCGGTTGGTTCATGTCATCGGCGAAGCGGACATCGCGGTTGGTGATGATGCCCACCAGCTTGCCGTTCACGCCCTCGCCGCCCTCGACGACCGGGATGCCGGAAATCTTGTGATGGTTCATCAGCGCCTGAAGCTCGGCCAGGGTCGCCTTGGGCGAGATGGTGATCGGATTGACCACCATGCCGCTTTCATACCGTTTGACCCGGCGGACTTCTTCGGCCTGCTCTTCATTGGTCAGATTGCGGTGGATCACGCCGATACCGCCATCCTGGGCCATGGCGATCGCCAGACCGGCTTCGGTCACCGTATCCATGGCGGCCGAGAGGATGGGAATGTTCAGGGTGATGGACGGCGTCAGCCGGGTCTGCACCAAAGCGTCAGCGGGCAAAACCTCAGACGAACCGGGCTGCAAGAGCACGTCGTCAAAGGTAAGCCCCTCGCGAATCTGCATGGGGAGGCCTCCTTGTCTCTTGCGGGGCCGCTTTAGCAGGTTTGAGCCTGAGCGCAAGGCTGTTTAGCCGCATCCCACCATGGATTGCTCCATATCGCGCACGGCGTTATGGTAAACCAACCTGAGCGCGAAATTCGCGCATTCCCCTGTCAGGTATAAGGAATTTTGCATGCGACGCGTTGCGGTGATTGACGATGACCCGGTCGAGATGACAATTCTGTCAGGTCTCGCCGAGCACGTCCCCGGTTCTTTCGAGTTTGACCATTACAGTTCAGTCAACGCCTTCTGCGAAGACAGCAAGGCCTCCGGATACGACCTTGTCTTCCTGGACCGACGGGTTCCGCCCCATAGCGACTATGTGGAAAGCCTGCCGGTTCTGGAAGGGTGCGGCTTTGAAGGCATCGTGGTGATGCTCACCGCCCGTCGCCTCGGCCCGGGAAAGCCCAAAAGTCGGCTGCGCCTTCTGGGCCCCTATGAGAAGCTCGACATCCAGGACCCCGAGGTCATGGAATACCTTCTGAACGGTCGTCCGGCGCCAGGTCTGTAGACTAGGCTTTCGCGCTGACCGGTTCCGGCCCGGTCCACGTATCGCGCACCTCGCGATAGAGCGGGTCCGGCACAAGGTTCAGACGCGCCCGCGCCTCTTCCAGCGGCAGATGCAGATACTGGGTCAGGTCCGTGGTCACCAGGTCCCGGCTTTCCCGCGCCATGCGCCTGGCGTTCGCATCATGCGCCCCACGGGCCATTGCCAGATCTCCGAGCGGATTCGCAACCCCGCGAACATGCCCAGAAGGCGGGAACCGCGTGTGCCGTTCTGATTGCCGTTGAAGGTCAGCAAGAGCGCTTCGCCCAGCGGGTCCCGACCATAGCCTGTGAGGACATGGTGCAGGTCATGCGCCAGATGCAGCGTGTAGGTCATCGACGCAAACTCGGGATACTCCGCCTCAAGCTGGGCATAGAGCTCCGGCGCATTCTCGACCGCCGCCTCGTGCACGCCGAGCGGATTGAGATTCTCACTGTCCAGATAATGCAGATAGGCGGCGGCGAAGGTGCCGCGCCCGTAGGATTCCAGCGTCTTGCGATCCAGCATCACATCGGCGAACCGGGTCCGGTCCTCGATCTGGCTGCGACCGAAATCGGAATTGGCGAACCGGTTGACGATATGGCCCATGGAGCGCCCGTTCACCGCCCGGAAAAAGGCGAAGACATAGCGCGTGTCATCCCGGTCCCCGACCAGCCCCCAGAAGGCCTTCCAGGCGCGGATCGGGTTGAAGGGCTCCCACGGATAGGGCGGGCATGCCGTCTGCTGGTCTGTCATGTCGATCCTCCCGGCGGTCTTTTCCATACCGCCCTGCATGGGAGTATCCACATATGAATGAAAACGCCAAGCCAAAAGTGAACGGCGTTTACTTTTGTTCGGGCGCGCCCTTGGTCTCCGGTCTGAAACCGGTGGCGAGCAGGAAGGTTTCCGCACTTTCCGACCGGCTGGCCGGCGGCTTGTAATGGCGCACCTTCTCGAACCGGTGCTTGAGAAGGTCCAGCAATTCACCCGTCGCGCCGCCCTGAAAGACCTTGGCGATGAACCCGCCGCCGGGCTTGAGCACATCCAGGGCGAAATACGCCGCCGTCTCCACCAGCGCGACAATGCGCAAATGGTCCGTGGACTTGTGCCCGGTCGTCCAGGGCGCAAGGTCGGAGATCACCAGATCGGCCGGCCCGCCCAGCGCGGCCTTCAGCTTGTCCTCGGCGCCCTCTTCGGTGAAATCGAGCTGCATCAGGATGGCGCCCGCGATCGGTTCGATCTCCAGAAGGTCAACGCCGGCGACATGTTCGGCGCCGCGCTTGAGCGCGACCTGAGTCCAGCCGCCCGGGGCCGCGCCCAGATCCGCCACCCGCATGCCGGGCTTGATGAGGCCGAACTTGTCATCGAGCTCGATCAGCTTGTAGGCCGCACGAGAGCGATACCCCTCCTGCTTGGCGCGGGCCACATAGGGGTCATTGAGCTGTCGCTCCAGCCAGAGCTTGGAGGAGTATTTGCGGCCCCGCGCGGTTTTTACGCGCGTTCGAAACTGCTTGGCCGAGCGGGCGTCCCCGCCCTTTGTGACAGGGCCGGACCGGCGGCGGCGACGTTCGGGTTCGCCCTCGCCGTTTTCGTCATCCTTGCTCATGGCCGTCTCTCTTCCCGGTTTCAGATGTGGCGGCGTCCGCCCGTTTGCCGGCGCCCCGGCGTCCGCGGCGACGCTTGGGACGCATCAGGTTCAGCAGCATGCCTTCGCGCAGCCCCTGTCGCCCACCCGGACGCGTTCTGTGGGCCAGGCTTCCATCACCGCTTCATAGATGGCGCAGCCTGCGAGCACCAGATCAGCGCGGTCATGCCCGATGCAGCCCTCCCGCGAGCGGCCGGCGCGATCCTGCGTGGCGAGGCGCTGACAGGCGGCGTGGGCCTCTTCAGTGGTCATCCACATCCCGTCGACCCTGTCGCGCATATAGCGCGTCAGGTTCAGATGCACCCCCGCCACCGACGTGACCGTGCCGGACGTGCCCACCATGTGGGCGCGCCCTGCCTCGAAGACAGGCCGCAAGCGCCGCGCGCCCTTGGGCGGCTTGAGATGCTTGCGCGCATACGCCTTCATCTGGCCGTACCATTCAGCCCGGGCGGCGTCATCGGCCTTCCTGGGTTCGGGGAAGCGTTCAGACAGCGTCACCACGCCCAGCGGCATGGAGGACCAGCCGCGCAGCGGCGGACGTCCGCCGCTGTCATAGCCGCCTCGATTGCGCCACTCCGCCAGATCCACCCAGCACAGCTCGGTGGATCCGCCGCCAATATCGACGACGACAGCCGCATCCATGCTTTCATCAAGCAGGTCCAGACTGCCCTGGACCGCAAGACGCGCCTCTTCCTCCGGCCCGATGATCTCCATATCAAGACCGGTCTGGGACTTCACGCGCTCCAGAAAAAGCTCGCCATTCTTGCCTGTCGACAGGCCTCGGTGGCGATGGCTCGCATCTTGGTGACATTGCGCCGCTTGATGCGTTCGGCGCAGACGCCCAGCGCCTCCACGGCGCGATCCATCGCCGCTTCCGAAAGCTCGCCTGACGCCGTGATCCCCTCGCCCAGACGGACAATGCGGGAATAGGCGTCAACGACGCGGAACCCGCCCCGCGTCCGCCGCGCCAACAACATGCGGCAATTATTCGTGCCCAGATCGATGGCCCCGTAGATCGGGTCCTGGCGGGCGGATTTCCGGCCTCGATTCGGGCGCTGGCGCGCTGGCTCCGAGCCGGCCGCGTCCTTCGCCATGGTTTTCGTCCTCATCGCGCCCGCGGCGATCCTGCAGCGCGCCGGTATGGGCGCCGGCTGACAGGCCTGAGGCGGGCGATACTTCAGTTTGACGTTAAGGATAGCTCGCCTTTCACGCTTGTGAAAGCGCAGAACCCGGCTCTGACAGCGTCAGGCACTGGAATTGCATGTGCTGGCTACTACATTGACGGTCCCGAATTCAGGAGGTCCGGCTTGCGTGAGGCCAAGTTCACAATCGGCGATGTGGTGCGCCACCGTCTGTTCCCGTTCCGGGGCGTGATATTTGACGTCGACCCGGTGTTTGCGAACACCGAGGACTGGTGGCTGTCGATCCCTGAATCGCTGCGACCGGACAAGGACCAGCCCTTCTATCACCTGCTGGCGGAAAACGAGGACGGCCATTACGAGGCCTATGTCTCTGAAGGCAATCTGCTGCCCGACGCCGAGAACGGCGCAGTGGGCCATCCTGACACGGTAGAGATCTTTGAAGGGTTCGACGGCCAGCGCTACACGCTGAAAACCGGCGGCTTCGCGCCCAACTGATCACGCCGCGGCCCATCGAAGGCGCGCGCCGCTCAAGAAAAAGGGGCGCCTGACAGCTCAGGCGCCCCTTCTTGCGTCGAGGTCGGGACCTACTGCCCGACGGTCTCGGGCGCGGCCGGCGCAGTCAGCGGGACCGACGGCGTGGTCTGGGCCGCCATCATGCGCTCCAGCTCGGCCAGCGCGCGCTCCAGCTGGTTGTCCCGTCCGGCATTGGTCGCCACCGGGTCGAGATGAATCTCGATATCCGGGGCAACGCTTCATTCTCCACGCGCCACTCGCCGTCAGGCGTGTAAAAGCGGAAGTAAGGCACCACCAGCGAGCCGCCATCCACAAGGCCTGGATTGGTGGAGATGCCGATCAGGCCGCCCCAGGTCCGGGTGCCGATGAGCGGCCCGATCTCGCGACGGCGGAAGGAATACGGCAGGAAATCCCCGCCCGAACCCGCGTCCTGGTCGATCATCATGACCTTCGGGCCATAGTGAGCGCCGAACGGCGTGTTGTAGGGCAGTTGATCGCCCCGGCTGAGCCAGCCCGCCAGATGGAAGGGTGACAGCACGTCGGTGATGTAATCCGCCGCCTGGCCGCCGCCATTGGAGCGCTCATCAAAGATCAGCGCCTGCTTGTTGGCCTGGGCGTAGTACATGCGGTTGAAGAAGTCATAGCCGGCGCCTGCCGTATTGGGCAGGTAGATGTAGCCGACACGACCATCGGTCGCTTCGTCCACGGCCTGGCGGTTGGCCTCGATCCAGCCCCACAGACGCAGGGCGTTCTCGTTGCCCACCGGTTCGACAATGATGTCGCGCGCATTCCGACCATTCGCCGTATCCGCAACGGTCAGGGTGATCTGGTTATCCACCGTGCCTTGCAGCAGGGCGTGGATGTTGTCCGACGCGGTCAGATCCTGTCCGTTGATGGCCAGGATGAAATCACCGGCCGAGACATCCAGCCCCGGAGACGCCAGAGGCGCGGTCAGGAACGGATTCCAGGATTCGCCGGAATAGATCCGCGCAATGCGATACCGTCCGCCTTCCAACGTGAAATCAGCGCCGAGAAGTCCGCCGGGAACGCCCTGCTCACGATGAACGTCGCCGCCGCCGGTCCGGTTATGGCCAACCTGGAATTCGCCGATCATGTCGACCATCAGCGCGTTCAGGTCCTCACGACGGCCCACATGGGCCAGGAGCGGCTCATAGCGTTCGCGCACGCCCTGCCAGTCAAGACCGTGCAGGTCCGGATCGTAGAAATAGGCCGCTTCCATGCGCCAGACTTCATCAAAGATATGCGCCCATTCCGCGCGCGGATCGATGCGCAGACGCATGCCCGAGGTGTTCAGCCCCTTCAGCTCGAGGCTCGCTCCGGTTTCAGAATGCGCCCAGCCGCCCTCATTGCGGTCGACCAGAATCGTGGAGCCATCCTGGCTGAGAATGAACTGGTTGACGCCGCTAGCGAGTTCGGAGGCTTCCTTTTCCTCGAAATCAAACCGCATCAGGCGGTTCTGCGCGTTCGGGCTTTCTCCGGGCGGCGTGTATTCCGCACCCGGCTGGGCCAGATCTAGGAACAGCAGCGAGCCATCCTTGGCGACGCCGAGATTGGCGTAATTGCGCTCGGCCACCGGCAGCGCCACGATCCGGTCCGACAGGCCGGCCGCATCCACGCGCGTTGCGGCGGCGGCGTCCGAATCCTCGTCATCAGACCCGTTCGAGCCGTCATCGGCGTTTTCATCGCCCGTGCCCGGCAGGAGCGGCGAGTCGCCGTTCGCTGCAAGGACCGCCGCGTAGAGGCCGTAACGCACCGGGCGTCGCGGGTTTGCATGTTCAGCCCGACCTGTTGCGGGCCCACATTCGTGGAGGCCGCGAAGTACAGATAGGCCCCATCGCGGGAGAAGGCCGCGCGCCGACATCCGCCATGCCGTCAGACACGGTGATCCGGGTTCCGTCCTCCAGATTGTACAGCACGAGGTCGCGCAGGAAGTTGGCCTGCTCGAGCGTGTAGGCGAGCCAGCGCCCGTCCGGGCTGACGGCCGTCTCGAAACCGGACCGGCGCACCTCGGTGGCCACTCGCGTCGAGCGACCGGTCTCAAGGCTCAGGACATAGAGGTTGAGCAGATGGTCGGTGTAGACGATCCGGTTCGTCTCCGGCGTCCATGACTGCAGGAAGTAGAAGGAATCCTCTGCACCGCCGAGCGAGAGCGTTCGCGGGCTCTCAAAGCCCCGCTGATCGACAACCGTGAGCTGCTGGGCGCCGCCGGCATCCGTGATGTACGCCACGCGATTGCCGTCCGGAGACCAGATGGCGGTGTATTCGCGTACGCCGGACGTGCTTGACACATTGCGGGTGGAGCCTTCGTCCAGCGGCACCGAGAACACCTCGCCGCGCGCCGTGATCAGCGCACGCTGACCGGTCGGCGACAGGGCTGCGGACTGGATGGTGCTGGCGGCGTTTTCCCAACGCGGCGCCAGCTGGGGCAGATCGGCGTTCAGGGATACGCGAATCTCGCTGACCTGACCGGTGGCGACATCATAGCGCTTGAGACGGCCGCCCGCCTCAAAGACCAGGGTCTGGCCGTCAGAATCCATCCAGCGGATGTCCCAGGGCGCCTCGTCATGCAGACGGGTGCGCTCACCGGTTTCGGGATCATAGCTGTAGAGAGCGAGCTGTTCGCCATCCACATCCGAGAGATAATAGACCAGGTCGCCGACCCAGATCGGGTAGAATTCATTGATCCGGTCGCTCTCCAGCAGCGTGGAGCTTTCCCGGTCGGCGGAGAGGATGCGGATGGTGCCGGTGGAGCCGCCGCGGTGGATCCGCCAGCCCGAGCCGCCATCGGTGAAGAAGGAATGGGCCAGACGCGTCGGGTGATAGGCCAGGCGGCCATCTGCGCTCATGTCGCCGATCACGAACCGGGCGTCCATTTCCTTGCGCGGATAGCCTTCGCCCGGCGCGATCGACCAGAGCTGGTCGGAGCGTCCGTGATTGACCTCGCGATGGGAGGCGAACAGGACGCGTCCGTCAGGCGACCAGCCCGTGACCTGATCATTGCCCGGATGCCAGGTGAGCCGCTGGGGCTGACCGCCCGTGATCGGCATCACATAGACGTCCTGATTGTTCTCATAGTCGGCGGTGAACGCCACCATCGTCCGTCGGGGGAGATGTGCGGCGAGCGCTCGTCGGCCGCATGGGAGGTCAGACGAACCGGATCACGTCCGTCCAGCCCGGATCGCCACAGATCGCCGGCGTAGACGAAGACCAGCGTGTCTCCGTGAACAGCTGGCATGCGCAGCATCAAGGTCTGATCGTCCTGGGCCGAGGCGGCGGACGCCGCAAGGCCCAGAGCAGCGGCGGCAACCCCGCCGATAAGATGTTTCATGGTGGTCTCCCCTAGCGCATATCGTTGGATGCACGCGATGCGCCGCCCTCTTAAGGCAGCCTTATTCGGCAAGTTTGCCCACGCCAATGGGGGACGCAAGGAAAGAAAGATGACCAAACAGAAAGGAAAAAAGTCCGTACAAGGCGCTGTCTTTCAGGATCGCGGACTCTGCAAACCCGCCCCTCAACCGCTGTGAATCCGGTGAAGACCGCCAAGGCCCGCTGCCGCAAGCCCATGCAAGAAGGGCCGCGCGCGAGCGTTCGCGGCGGCCCTGATCCTCACGGCGTTCAGACTTGCGCTCGTCGCTTCTAGCCTCGTAACGGACCACTTTCTGCTCGATCGCGCCGAAGATGGACTTGCCGTCCTTGTCCAGCATTTCGATGCGAACGGTATCGCCCGGCGTCATGAACGGGGTCTTCGCGGCGCCGTCATAGATGGTCTCGATCATGCGGATCTCGGCAATGCAGGAATAGCCCTTGCCGCCTTCCGCGACCGGCTTGCCGGGACCGTCGTCCAGCTTGTTGGAGATGGTGCCCGACCCGACGATGGAGCCCGCCGACAGCGGACGGTCTTGGCGGCGTGTGCGACCAGCTGGGCGAAGTCGAAGGTCATGTCGACCGCGCATTCGGGTTCACCGAACTTGTTCCCGTTCAGCCAGGAATGAAGCGGCAGGTGCACCTTGCGGCCATCCCAGGCGTCGCCCAGCTCATCCGGCGTCACAGCCACCGGGGAAAAGGCGCTCGGCGGCTTGGACTGGAAGAAACCAAAGCCCTTGGCGAGCTCGCCCGGGATCAGCCCGCGCAGGGAGACGTCATTGACCAGCATGATCAGACGGATCTGTTTGGCGGCGTCGTCCGCGCTCAGGCCCGCCGGGCCGTCGCCGGTGATGACCGCGACTTCCGCTTCAAAGTCACAGCCCCAGCTGTCATCGCCCAGCGGAATGTCCTGACGCGGCGCCAGGAACTTGTCCGAGCCGCCCTGATACATCAGCGGATCGGTCCAGAAGCTGTCGGGCAGCTCCGCGCCGCGAGCCTTGCGCACGAGTTCCACGTGATTGACGTAGGCCGAGCCGTCCGCCCACTGGAAGGCGCGGGGCAGCGGAGACAGGGCCTCGCGCTCATGGAAGCGCTCGCGCGGGATGGATTCGCGTTCGAGCTCATCGGCCAGCGAGCGCAGGGCCGGCTCCTTGGTCTCCCACTCATCGAGCGCGGCCTGCAGGGTCGGCGCGATATGGCTGGCGTCCGCGCACCAGGCGAGGTCCTTGGAGACAACCACCAGGCGGCCGTCGCGTTTTCCATTGTTCAGCGTGGCGAGTTTCATGAGGGGAGCTCTCCGCTAGTGTTGCCGGCGACGCCACAGCGCCACCGGATGCAGTCATTCAGGTCAGGCCGGTGCGCGAAGCCTATTTCGCCTTCGGCTTCCAGCTGTTCACATAGTCCAGATTCTCGACGCGCGATGCGCCCTCGCCCACATCCAGCGGGTCGCGAGTGTCGATCATCACGGCGTATTCGTCGGTCGCCGGCTTCTTCTGCTCGAGCATGTTGGCCAGCGCCTTGGGGTGCGGGCCATGGGTAAAGCCCGCCGGGTGGAAGGTCATCATGCCCGCATCGATATTGTCACGGCTGAAGAAGTCGCCGGCATGGTAGAACAGCACTTCATCATAATCGTCATTATTGTGGAAGAACGGCACTTTCAGCGCGCCCGGATCGGTCTCGAACGGACGCGGAGCGAAGGTGCAGACCACGAAGCGATCGGACAGGAAGGTGGTGTGCGCGCTCGGCGGCAGATGGTAGCGATGGCTCATCAGCGGCCGGATATGACGCACATTCAGGCGCACCGGATGCAATTCGCCATGCCAGCCCACCGCATCAAGCGGATTGTAGGGATAGGTGATGGTGGAGACCTGACCGCGTTTCTTGATCAGCACCTTCCACTCATGGTCCTCGTCGGACTGTTGCGCCTTGAAGGCGTCATCCATGGCGGGCACGTCGAACATGGCCGGGTCGAACACGGCGTGCGGACCGACAAGGCCCTTGTCCGGCAGGGTGTAGTGGGTGTTGGTGGCTTCCACCATCAGCACCAGGGTCGGCTCTGACGGGGACAGGCGCCACAGCGTGCCGCGCGGCAGCACGATGTAATCGCCCGCCTCATACTCGAGATGACCGAAATCGCAGAACAGCGAGCCCGCGCCGCGATGGATGAACAGAAGCTGGTCGCCATCGGCGTTGCGCGCCAACGTGGTCATCGGCTCGGCAAGCGACCAGAACCGGATGTCCGTAGCGTTGTTGAACAGCACGGAGGCGGACTCCCACGGCGTGTTCTGCGCCGCGCCCAGCTTGTTCAGGTCAAAGGCGCGCGGCTGCAGCGGGCCCTCGAAATTGACCCAACCGGTGGGCGGACGCTTGTGGTGCAGGAAGGCGGCGGGGCCGAAGAACCCCTCCTTGCTCATCTCCCGCTCATAGGTGCCTTCGGGCATGTCGGCGTGAGCCTGACGCGAGGCGTTCCCTTCCACACGGGATGCGTAAATCCATTTGCGAGCCATGAGGCGCTCCCTGACTGGCGAAAACCGTATCTCCGACAAGATAGTTACATTTGAAACTAAATGGAAGGCGTTCGGCGGAGCTGAATCCATGGAAACAGTGCAAACAGGATTTGCCCGAACAGTCCGAGCGCTCCGGCCAGGCTTGTCCAACGGATCACCTGGTCGGTCAGGCTGCGGTCGAACGCCAGCTTGCCCAGAGCCAACTCCGCGATCATGAGACAGGTGAAGGCCACCGCGCCCATGACAAGACCTGCCGCCGGAGTGGCGGCAGGCATGCGCCGGGTCAGGGCATGTGAAGTCAGCCAGCACGCGCCAAGCATGACCGGAAGCTCGAGCAGCACCGCGCCCAGCTCACCCAGAACGGGGGAGACCAGAAGAACGCGGGAGACTGCCCCAGACCGAAACCCGATCGCAAAGACGATCACAAAATAAACAAGACCGGCACGGACGGCCTGTCTCATCGCGCCTAGTCCTCATCCCCATAGACCGAGACCACGGGATCAGACCCGGGGGTCCAGCTGGCGCGATACATGCCGGACGTGTTGAAGGCCCAATGCGGGCCGTCATTGGCCAGGATCACCACCCCGCCATCACCCCCCATGGCCGTCAGGTCCTGCATGATGACCGAATCGAGGGCGTCGTCCGCATCCTGCCCGCTCTCGATATAGGTGCAGATGCGGGCCGCCACATTCAGGCGGATGAAGTATTCGCCCGTACCGGTGGCCGAGACGCCGCACTGGGGCGTGGCGTAGGTGCCGGCGCCAATGATCGGGCTGTCACCCACCCGGCCCCAGCGCTTGGCGGTGGTGCCGCCCGTGGACGTGCCCGCCACGATCTCGCCGGTCGCATCGCGCGCGACAACGCCCACGGTGCCGAAAGCGTGCTCACGCTCCATCAGATCAAGCGCGCCTTCCGAATGGGTTCGGGATCCGGGGCGCTTCGGGGCGGGGCGGAACAGGCAGGCCCAGCTGACGCACTGCGCGCACCATCGAGCCCAGCGGCGCTCGGTGAAGAAATAGGAATTGTCGACCAGTTCGAGATCCTGGTCCGCGGCGAAGGCCTCTGCGCCCTCGCTCTGCAGCATCACATGCGGGCTGTTCTCGAGCACCGCACGGGCCAGCGAGATCGGGTGGCGCACATTGGTGACGCCAGCCACCGCGCCAGCCTGCATGTCCGAGCCGCGCATGATGGAGGAATCAAGTTCGTTGCGACCGCCGGATGTGAACACCGCGCCACGCCCGGCATTGAACTTGGGATCATCCTCAAGGGTATGGATGACCGCTTCGACCGCATCCATGGCGCTGGCGCCGTCAGCCAGCATCTCTCCGCCCAGCCGGATGGCCGCATCCAGCGCTTCGCGATAGGCGGCTTCGGTCTCTGCATCCATGTCGCCGCGCTCAATGACGCCAGCGCCGCCATGCAGCACGATCGCCCAGTCTTCCGCCTGGTCCTGCGCCATCGCCGCTCCGCTCGCCAGAACCCCAGCACATACGCTCATCAAAAGACGCCGCATCAGTCTCTCCCCGGTCTGTTTGACGCTGAGAGGACCAGCTTGTCTGACCGATGGCAAGCATTCTGCGCGCAAGCCGGGCTCAAAATACGAAAGGCGAGGTCCCCCGACCTCGCCTTTCTCCGCACGATCAAGCTGCTGCAGTCTAGCTTAGTCGTGGCTGGGTCAGCATGTTGATGCGGCCAAGCGCATACTGGGATTTCTCACCGAAGAGCGCGCTGCGCGAGACAAGGCGATTGAGCTTGGCGGCCGTATCCATGCACAGGGCGCGGGCGTGATCGGCGGACCATTCGCCGACTTCAGCCGACCCGACGGCTTCCTCGATCAGATTGAGCGGATGCATGCGCTCCTCGGCGTCATACATCGTGGCGGTCAGCGAGGTCGGTGCAGAGAAGCCCATCAGATAGGCGGGCGCGCCCATGGCGCCCTCGAGAATGCCTGCGAGATCGGGATGCGCGTAGCGGACACGCCCGCACGTCGCAGCAGAATCTCGCCCGGACGCGGTTCACAGCCCGGCGCCGGCTGGTGCAAGCCGTTATCGGACATGATCGGTCCGCCCGGATGAAGCTGGACATGCACGATCGACCAGTTCGCCGCGCGGGCTTCAGACAGGATGGATGCGCTGACCTGGGCAATGCGTTCACCCTGCGGATCCGTCCAGGGACGGCCCTCGGCCACGAACTCCATTTGCAAATCCAGGCAGACCAGTACGGGAACACCCAGGCTCATTTTGCTTTCTCCGTCTCCTTGAGCGCAGCCGCAGCCTTGGCGCCGCGTGCCGGCTCCCTCCCCTGTAGCGGCGACGCGCCGCGTTTCACCGATTTGTCGAGCGGACCGGGACGATCCCAATCCCCTTCCGGCCGATCCAGGATCAGCGGATCGGTATCAATGTGCAGCGCTTGGGGGTGAGGCGCCGGGCGCCCCTCCATTTCCGCATACGCCCTATCTGAAAATACGAAGACCCCGCGGTGCTCGCGATGTATGAAGCCGTAGCGCTTCCAGTACGGGATCAGGTGCTCCTGCACATGGCCCACGAATTTGCGGTAGCCCTTGCGCCGGATGATCTCCATGGCCTCGGTCATCATCTGTCGCGCGACCCGGCCCGAGCGGTGCCCCTTGCGCACGCAGACGCGTTCAATCTTGGCGAAATCCGCAAACCAGCGAATACGCAGGCAGCCCAGCGGCTCTCCGCCCGCCTCGCCCAGAAGATGGGTGGCGCCGGCGAGATCGTTGCCGTCAAACTCCTCGTCATACGGGCAGTCCTGTTCCGCCATGTAGACCAGGGCGCGAACCACCGCGATCCGCTGCATGTCTTCCAGGTTACGCGCCACGCGAATGATCACGGGCGGTTCGAATTCCTCTACGCGTGTTCCGTCCATAGCCCCCTCCGACCCTAAGACTTGTTGCTATCGGCAGCCTGGGGCACCCACCCCAGCCAGGCTGCGCCTGACGACGGCGCATCGAGCGCCGCGGTCATCATGCGTCCCTCCCGGCTCATGGGCCGGGCGAACAAGGCCACGTGCGGGAAGGCCCGGCGTCGCGCTTCGGTCACCGCACGCACGACGGCGCGCTTGTCCGCTTCGCTGACGCCGGCCAGGCACCACACGTAAATCGCCGACGCGCGCTCATCGGGCGCGGTCAGCTGATCAAGGTCGGGATTGTCGGGCGACAGGCGCCCGTACATCAGCGCCTCAAAGCCCAGAGCGTTCAGGAACAGCAGGGCGATGAAGCCGCTGGCTTCGCCCGCTTCATTACGGCGGATGAAGAAACAGCGCCCAGTGCGCGCCTGACATCCCAGCACGATTTCGGCCGAGGCCAGCGCCCCGCCCAGTGCGGTGACGGCGACTGCAGAGGCGTCTGCTACATCCGAGGGCTCTTCAGAAGATGTAAAGCCATGCCGGGCGAAGATGCGCATGAGTTCAGCGGTCGCTGGCGCATCTGGCCCTTCCAGCCGGTGTTGCTTATCCTGATCGCGCATGAAGCCCCTCATCCAATGTCAGGAATGTTACCGGTTCGCCTCCCTCCTGCGCTTCAGCGAAGACGACATGCCCCCTATTCATCCGCAAAGCGGACGCGTTCATGAGCACTAAGCCGCAACTGTTTGACTGGGACGATCTGCGTATTTCCATGCGCTGGTCTCCTCGGGGTCCATGAGCAGCGCCGCTCGCAAGCTCGGCATCGGACAGCCAACCGTGAGTCGGCGTCTGGAGCAGCTTGAAACCCGGATCGGCGCCCGCCTTGTGACCCGTGGCGCGGAAGGCGTGGAGCTGACCGCCATCGGCGAGCGCATCTGGGCCCAGGTCCAGATCATGCAATCCACCGCCGGCGACATCGAACGCATCGCCCACCAGGCTGACCGCGCGGACGCTGGCACCGTTCACCTGGCCGCGCCCGAGGGGTGGCGGGCTACTGGATCGCACGGCAACTGCCCAGCTTTGTCGAGGCGAACCCGGCCATCAATCTGGAGATCAACACGCGGGTGGATGGCGAGCTGGCGCTCGACCAGAGCGATATCTGTCTGCAGATGACCGAATCCAAGCGCATGAGCATGTGGCGACCGAGCTGGGCACGCTGCACTATGTGCCGTTCGCGGCGCGGGCTTATCTGGACACCTACGGCGCGCCCAAGAGCGTGGCGGACGTGCTTAATCACCGCATCGCCGATCTGGTCAGCTATAGCGCCCAGCAAACGCACTGGCCCAAGGAAGCCAGCGCCATCAAGCAGATGATGAATCCGTCCCTGACGACGGACAACTCACTGGCGCTGGTGGAGGCCGTGCGCGCCGGCACCGCGATCTCGATGATCCCGACCTATGCCGCCAAGGTGCAGCCCGAGCTGGTGCATGTGGATCTGGGGCTCGAGGTCCCGATCACCCTGTGGATGGTCTACCATCCGACCAGCGTCGGGTGACGCGGGTGCGCAAGGTGCTCGACTGGCTGCGCGAGATTTTCGACGGCACGCGTTATCCCTGGTTCCGCAAGGACTATCTGCCGCCCAGCACCTTTTCCGATGTGGACGTCGTACATGTGCGTGGCGAACGCCCGCGGCCCAAGGCTCTGGACTAGGGTCTTGGCCCCGTATGCGCGATCACCAGGCGAAGCAACGCCCAGATCGCGCTGGTGATCACGCTGGCGTAGAGCAGGATCACCAGATCAGGCTGGTAGAGCGCCAGACCGCCCAGCGTCGTGCCGAACAGGCCGGGCACGACCCACAGCAGCACCAGCGCCAGCACGCCGAACATGGCCAGCGGCAGCCACAGGCTGATCTGGCCGAAAAGCCCGGATTTGGCCCGCAAACCGTCGCGCTGGACAAAGGCGCCAATGCTGGCCGCGAGATAGGCCGCCGGCATGAGCAGGAAGAGCAGATAGAGCGATTTCGCGCCCCAGTCCGCGCCAGCCCCTCATAAGGCTCGCCCAGGGCCAGATTGGTGACGCCATAGAGCAGCGGATAGACTTCGCTGAACCCCATTCCGCCCGACGCATTGACGAGCACGACAACGCCTCGTTGTTGCGCAGGCTCCAGAACCGCAATCGCCTCAAATCCCGGCGTGAGCCCCGTATGCAGCGCATAGCCGCCCTCGAGATCCAGCGCCCAGCCCAGCCCATAATAGGGCGAAGCGTCGCTGGCCGGGCGCAGCATGTCGCTTTCGCAGCCGCCGAGATTACATCGTCCTGACCGTTCAGCATCATCGACAGGTAAAGCGCCATGTCCCCGGCGCTTGAGATCACGCCGCCAGAGGGGGCGCTCGCCGCCTCGCCGCCGCTTGTCTGCACGGCGCGACGTCCGAAGAAGAAAGGCTGATGTCCGGTCGCCAGCCCTTCCACCGGCGCGTCGGTCTGGACACGGGTGCTGGTCATTCCGAGCGGGGACAGGATGGACGTGGTGACATAGTCGCATACGCCTCCCCGCTGACCGCCTCGATCACCGCGCCGAGGATCTGATAGTTCGCATTGGAGTAGGCCCAGCCTGATCCGGGCGTCTGCGCCGGGCCGTCGGCGGCCAGCCGGGCTGCGCGCTGCGCCAGCGTCAGGCCATGGGCGGCCGAATTGCCCTGAACGGTGGAGTATCCGCTGGTATGGCTGAGCAGCTGGCGCAGCGAGATCGGCGCCTGACCCTCAAACGCAGACAGATGCACGGACACCGGGTCATCAAGGTCCAGCGCGCCTCGTTCTCCCAGCTGCACGATCGCGAGGGCCGTGAAGCTTTTCGAGACAGAGCCAATGCGGAACAGGGTCTGCGCGGTGACAGGCGTCTCGCCCCCGCTGCGCGTCATTCCGGCGCCCTCGGCGCGGCTTTCCGCACCGTCCACAACAGCATAGGCGAGCCCCGGCGCGTTCGAACGCTCCATCTGTCGCATGATGAAGCTGTCCAGCCCATCGGAAGTTTGCGCATGCGCTGTCATGCCCAGCGTCAGGACCGCCAGAACCGCCGTCAGAATATGCCGCATTACATCCCCCTGTCCGGCGTCATACTGCACCGCGTCGCCCCAATGGCCAATATCCGGGCGCCGATCATGAAAAACCCCCGGCCAAGGTCTCAGCCGGGGGTTTCAGGATCTAAGTCACACGATGTCGCCTTACGGCGTCAGGACGACCTTGCCCTTCACCCGGCGCTCGAGAAGATCCTCGAACGCCTTGGCGTAATCTTCCAGCTTGTAGCTGGCGGACACTTGCGGCTTGATCTTGCCCGCCTCGTAGAAGTCAAAGATTTCCTTGAGGTTCTTGGCATTGTCGCGCGGATTTTGTCCCGCCCAGGCGCCCCAGAAGACGCCCTGGATGTTGCGGCTGTTCAGCAGCGCGAGATTGAGCGGGATTTTCGGTATGGGGCCGGAGGCGAAGCCGATCACGAGATAGCGGCCATCCCAACCCGTCGCCCGCAGCGCGGGTTCGGCGTAATCACCGCCCACCGGGTCATACACCACGTCCACGCCCTTGCCGCCGGTCAGCTCCTTGACGCGCGCCTTGAGGTCTTCGGTCGTGTAGTTGATCGTCTCGTCCGCGCCATTGTCGCGACAGAACTGAAGCTTCTCGTCCGAGCTCGCCGCAGCGATCACCTTGGCGCCCATGGCCTTGGCAAGCTGCACGGTGGCGATGCCCACGCCACCGGCGGCGCCCAGCACCAGAACGGTCTCGCCTTCCTTCAGACGGGCGCGGTCCTTGAGCGCGTGATAGCTGGTGCCATAGATGGTGGTCAGCGCCGCGCCTTCCTCAAAGCTCATGCTTTCAGGCATGGGCACCACCTGGCTGAAATGCACCGGCACTTTTTCGGCGAAGGCGCCCAGCATGGTGGCGGCGATGACGCGATCGCCCTCCTTGACGCCCTGCACCTTCTCGCCGAGGCCGGAAATCACGCCGGCCGCTTCCATGCCCGGCACGAAAGGCGTCGGCGGCTTCATCTGGTAATTGCCCTCGACCAGCAGGATATCGGGGAAGTTCACCCCGGCCGCCTTCACGTCGAGCATCACCATGCCCTCGCCCAGAGGCGGTTCGGGCGCCTCTTCCACCGTGAGGTTCTTGTAAGGTGCGAAATCCTTGCAGACCAATGCGCGCATGAACGGCTCCTCCCTGACTCGTCTGTCTGTTCGAGGGCACGATAGAGCAGCAAGCGTGAGGCGCAAGCAACTCCTTAACCGCTAAAGCGACTGAGACATGTGCGGACCGCCCCATGCAGCGGCCCGCACACCGGCCTCAGTCACACCCCCTCATGCGCGCTGAGGTCTGTCTAGAAGCTTTACCGCACGCCCAGCTCCAGGATATGGCTGGAATTCTCGACATCCAGAGAGGCCGGGATCAGCACAGAATCCGTCTCGGCATCCTTGTAGGCGCGATAGCGGTACCCGGCGTAGAAAGCGGTCGTATCGCTGATGGCGTAGGAGCCGCCCGCCATGGCCTGGAAGAAGGCGGACATTTCCTTGTCATCGACAATGGCGACGCCAGACGGCGAATAGTCCACCTTCACTTCAGCAATGCCGACGCCGGCGCCCGCATAAAGCGCGAAGGGCGAGTTCTCGATCGGCAGATCATAATAGCCGTTGATGGCCAGACCGGTGGAGGTCAGGTCGCCCTGGCCGTCCGCCACCAGATCGGAGACGGTCACGCCCAGCGGGGACGAGCCCGTGATCAGCACGGCGGCGTCAGCCGCGCCCAGCGCGGAACCGCCGGCCTGGACGTCCGTGTGCGTGTCCACATCCGCGCCCTGATAGGACAGCTCGGCCTCCACGCGGAACATCTCGTTCAGGCGATAGCCGTATGCGGCGGAGACGAACAGGCCGGAATCAAACTCGGTCGTCCAGCCGACGCCGTCCCGGCGGGCAGCACCGCGCCGGGCGGAACCGCAACGCCGTCGCCCGTGACGAAGTCACGCGAGAACGCGCCTTCATTATCGCTGTCGGTCTGCATGTTCAGACCAACAGAGCCAGACACGTATTGCTGGGCTGCGGCAGGCGCGGAGAGCGCAGCCAGGGCGGCGAATGACAGAAGCAGAGATTTGGTCATGGGTCATATCCTGTGTTGCGAGTGCCGATGCGATACCCGCAATGAGCTTTAGTATCGCATATACTATATACGATAGCGCTTGGGATTGGATCACACGGCGGTCTAAGGTTTCCGCAACCTGACTCGCGTCTTCTGGGCGCGGACGCCCTGAGTGAGACCTGCCTATGCCTGCCGCCGTGAAAGACCGCCGCCACGAATTGCTAAGCCTGCTGGCGCCCACAGCCATCGCCGAGCGTTCGGCCCCTGTGAGTCTGCGCCAGTTCGCCATCAAGGCGGGCGTATCCGAACCGACCCTGCGCCATTTCTTCACCGATCGTCAGGGCGTGGTGACAGCGTTGATCGGATTTTTCGCCGAGGGCGCGAAACACTTTCTGGAACAGAGCAGCCAGCCTGAAGCCTCCCTGCACGAGGCCGTGTCCGGCTATGGCAATCTGGCGCTGGCCGGCGCGCAAAGCCGCCTGTTCGCCCAGGCCCATGCCTTCGCCCTTGTGGAGTCCATCCATGATCCGGAGGTGGCGCGCACCTATCTGCAAACGATCATCGAACCGTCCCTGCAGGCCCTGGAGCACCGTCTCGCTCCCAGCGTCGACCCTGAAGGCTCCAATCCCGACCGCGTCCGCCACGCCACTCTGGCCCTGTACGGACCGACCCTGATTGCGATCCTGCACCAGCAGCTGCTCAAAGGGGATGAGATTCGGCCGCTCGACATGTCGGCCTTTGTCGCAGACCTGACAGCCCTTTTCACTGACGGCATGAAACCAGAGGCCAAGCCATGAGCCCCAGAGACATCCAGGCGCCCGAGATCTTCGCCCCCTCCGTCCAGCTCAATCTCAATATCCGGGGGCTGGGCCTGTCGGCCACGCTGGCCATCAATGAACGCTCCGCCGCCCTCATGAAGCAGGGGCGCAAGGTCTCGAAACTGGGGCTGGGCCAGTCTCCTTTCCCTGTTCCGGACGTGATGCAGAAAGCGCTGCGCGACAACGCTTTCCAGAAGGACTACCTGCCGGTTCAGGGCCTTTACGGGCTGCGCGAAAAGATCTGCGGCTATCTCAAGCGCACCCAGGGCCTCGATTTCGATCCCGAGGACATCCTCATCGGTCCGGGCAGCAAGGAGCTGATGTTCCTGCTGCAGCTTGTCTATTACGGCGACCTGCTGATCCCGACCCCGTCCTGGGTCAGCTATGCGCCGCAGGCCCAGATCATCGGCCGACCCATTCGCTGGCTGCCCACCGCGCCCGAAACCGGCTGGGAGTCACGCCCGAGGTGCTGCACAAGGCCTGCCAACACGATCCCGACCGCCCGCGCCTTCTGATCCTGAACTCGCCGGGCAATCCCACGGGCACCGCCTACACGCCCGACCAGATGCTGGCCATCGCTGAAGCCGCGCGCGCGCATCGCCTTTTGCTTCTGTCGGACGAAATCTATGGCGGGGTGCAGTTTGATGGCCGACACCAGTCCGCGGCCCGCTATTACCGGGGCGGCACCATCATCTCCGACGGCATCTCCAAATGGGCGGGCGCCGGGGCTGGCGGCTGGCTTCTTCGCCTTCCCCAAATCCCTGAGCTGGCTCAAGGACGCCATGGCGGCGGCCGCGAGCGAGACCTACACCTCCGTGTCCGCGCCCATCCAGCACGCCGCCAAGGTCGCGTTCGAGGGCGGGCCGGAGATGGAGCTGTATCTGCACCGCTCGCGTCAGGTGCTCGAAGCGCTGGCGAACTTCGTCACGGAGCAGCTGACCGACGCCGGCGCCCGGGTCAATCCGATCCGGGGCGCTTCTACGCCTTTCCCAATTTCGACCCGATCGCAGACGCCTTCATGCTCGCGGCATCACCACCAGCAGCGAATTGTGCGAGCGCCTGCTGGAAGACACGGGCGTCGCCACCCTGCCCGGCTACGCTTTCGGGCGCCCGGAGAGCGAATTGTCTCTGCGCCTCGCCTTCGTTGACTTTGATGGCGAGCTGGCCCTGCGCGCCCTGTCAGAGGGCGAAACGCTCGACGAAGCCTTCCTGAACCGGCATTGTTCCCGGGTAATGGAGGGGATCAGGGCCATGGCGCAATGGGCGCGCGGCTGATCCTGCGCTGGGCGGTCTATGGATCTCGACTGGAATGCGGTGATGGCCGCGGAAGGGTTCTCCACCTGGATCCGGATCATGGTCTGGGTTGGAGTGGCCTGCGCCTTCTGGGTTTTCGCCATGCTGTTGCGCGGCGGCTTTGACGACATGCTCGACGTGATCCGCTCGCCCTACGCCACGGCCGGCGAGCGCGGACGCATGATGATGCGTCTGCCCACGCGCTTTCTTCTGCTGGTGGTCGCGGCGCTGTTCGGCGCTGTGAGTTTCGCCATCCCGCTATTCCTTCAGGGCGCGGTCGTACTGTTCCTCTGGCGACAGGCGACAGGCGGCTAGACAAAACCCCGCCTCTCGGAGACGGGGTTTCATCAGCCTGATTGGGGTCCGCGCTTACGCTGCGCCGGCATTGCGCTTGGGCAGCACCCAGTCGGGGCGCGGGAAATGGCAGGTATAGCCGTTGGGATAGCGCTCGAGATAATCCTGATGGAAGTCCTCGGCGTCCCAGAACTCACCCGCCGGGGTCACCTCGGTGACCACCCTGCCCGGCCACAGGCCCGACGCATCCACATCCTGGATGGTGTCTTCGGCGACGGCCTTCTGGGTATCGTCTAAATAAAAGATCGCCGAGCGGTATTGCGTTCCGATATCATTGCCCTGACGGTCCAGGGTCGTGGGATCGTGGATCTGGAAGAACAGCTCCAGCATCTCGCGATAGCTCGTCACGGACGGATCAAAGACGATCTCGATGGATTCCGCATGGCCGGTCTTGCCGGTCTTCACCTGCTCATAGGTCGGGTTCTCGGTCGTCCCGCCGCTATAACCCACACGGGTGGAGATGACGCCGGGGCGGCGCCGGATCAAATCCTGCATGCCCCAGAAACAGCCGCCCGCCAGAAGGGCGCGTTCGGTCGTCTCACTCATTTTACGGCCTCCTTACGGCCTGCCTTCACGAAGTCGATATAGTCGCCATAGCCTTCCGCCTCCATCTCTTCCAGCGGAATGAACCGCAAGGCGGCGGAGTTGATGCAGTAGCGCAAACCGCCCTGATCGGGCGGCCCGTCCGGAAAGACATGACCCAGATGACTGTCGGCATGAGAGGAGCGGACCTCGGTGCGCACCATGCCATGGCTGTCATCGCGCAGTTCGGCCAGCGCCTCTTTCGTGATCGGGCGGGTAAAGCTGGGCCAGCCGCAGCCGGATTCATACTTGTCCGCCGAAGCGAACAAGGGTTCGCCGGACACCACGTCAACGAAGATGCCGTCGCGCTTTTCCTCGAGAAGCGCGCCCGTGAACGGACGTTCGGTGCCGTTCTCCTGGGTGACATAGCGCTCTTCGGGGCTGAGCCGGGCCAGCGCCTCGGGCGTACGCGCCCATTTGGGATCGGTGCTCATCTCGGCCTCCTTGCCTGTCACATCCATATGGACCGGCAAGCGATATGCGCCAGTCCGCTCTCCGCAATGTGAGGCGACTAGGCGCTGAGACAAGGGCTGAAGGCGGGGCTCAGAGCGCGCCGATGGCTTCCCACGGGAACTCCACCCACTCGCCGGCCGGCGTCTGTTTGCCGGCGATGACGCCCGAGACGCCGCCGGTCTTGTCGATCAGCGCAGCGACAATGGCGTCGGGATAACGGGCGCGCACCTCTTCCAGCGTGCGCCCTGAATCGATGATGTCATCAATGACGATCGCAGCAGCGTCCGGCGCCGCGCCATAGGCCTGCATCCGTCCCTGCGCGCCCTCCACGCCGTCCGCATAGGACATCAGCCCCAGCGAGGTCATCTTGCGCAGGCCCAGCCGGTGCGCCACCAGGGCCGCCGGGATCAGCCCGCCTCGCGCCACGCCCACCAGCACCGTATCCGGATCAATCGGCCCATGCCGCTGCGCGACCTGGTCCGCGATCGAGGCGGAGAGGGTTTCGATATCCGTCCAGCTGAGTTTGAGCATGTGAGAGCCTTTGAGTCGCTTTCCGACACCATCCGCCAGAACCTCGAGCACGACAAGGTCCTGTCCGACTTGAGGGTTCTCGCCAGCACTCCCCTTGAGAGCCGCCAAGGCTACAGGATGCGGATGACGCCTTATTTATGCCGGTAGGTATCCGACACAAAGTCCGTGAGTCCACCGGTATTGGTGACGGCGAATCTCCTCAGTCCGAGGCGGCCCCGGAGACTTTCGCTCGACAGGATGAACCGGATGCGCAGGTCCGCGCGCACGAAGGCGCCGCATTCCGCCATGTCCTGGGGCAGGATGAGATAGGCATCCCCGTCCATTCGCTCGGGCCGCGGCTCCAGAACGCAATCGGAGAACTCTCCGACATAGCGTCCGCTCTGCGAACTCGCATGATCGAGGGCGACATGAATTTCATCGGGAAGATCGGTCACGCCCGAGAGCCGGAAGATGCTCCGGGTTCCCTGGTTCACATCTCCGACCCACTCGAACACCTCGCTGGTCGCCTCGATGCGGCCATCCGCTCGCGTGGACCTGGATACCCCTGCATAGCGATACACGTCGAAGGAAAAATTGGTCAGATCGCCCTCCGCGCCAACTGCGAGACGCCGCATCGAGACCTGGCCCGGAGCAACTCCATTCCCGGCAGACTGGCTGACCTGGCTTCGCCCCATCGTGAAGCGGAAGGTCAGGTCTGCACGCCCGAAATCCCCGCAGACCTCCAGGTCTTCAGCGAAGATGAGATAATCCCAGTCCGAGGCGCGGGCCGGATTGATCTCCAGGCTGCAGTCCGAGTAGTCGCCCTGGTAATTCCCTCTGAGACTGCCTGCGATGCTCACATCGATCGTCCTTGGCGCGCCGCCTCGTATACCGGCGATCCGAAACACGCTTTGCGTCGGTGCATCGGCGTCGCCTGTCCAGCCGAACGCCCCCCATGTGGATTGCAGATAGCTTTGCCCGGTTTCGCTATCGGTTTTCACGCTGGGACGAGAGGGGTTGTCCATCCCGGAGTACCGATAGTTGTAAAAATCCGTGATGCCGCCATCGGGTGACTGGACCATCCGGCTGAACCGGAGGTTTGAGTGCACGGGCCCCAGCTCCCCCTCATACAGAAGCTGGAGCAAGATATCGGCCCGTCCGCGAAAACCGCAATGCGTCTCGAGATCCGAAACGAGAACGACATACTCCCCGCCCCGCCGCCGCTCCGGAATGGCGGGCAACTCGCACCGTCTGTAGCCGCTTGGCGATCTGCCAGGCTGGGATTCGAAGTAGAAATCGGCCCAGACGCCATGAACCCGCGCATCCTCCTCCAGTCCCTGAACGACGAAATACTCCGAGATCGCGCCGACCGACGAACTTCCGATCCATTCTAGAATCAAATTGTCTTCCAGGCCCTGCGGTTGATCGATCAGATCCTCCAGGAAGGCTGGCACAGCCTCACCAGCTGCACTCTCGCTGACCTCGATATTGCGGAACCGGTCATAGCCTGCATCCGTCAGCGCCCCTTCCCGATCCAGGAAGAAGCGGCGCATTCTCAGTCCGGCGTCGACATCTGTTGGGTCGGCCAGGATCTGGAATCGCAATGACGCTCGGTCAAACGCCCCGCACGCTGCGAGATCGCCACGGACAATCAGGTACTCTGACCCGGAATACCGCTCGGGCCGGACAGGCAGCGAGCAATCGGTAAAGGCGTTCTGGTAGTCGCCTGAGGCCGCGCCCGAGATCGCAACATTGATCCGATGGGGCATTGATCGGTCCAGACCCACAATCCGGAAGATGCTGGCCTCGGGGTTGGCGGAATCACCCACCATGGACCAGGGGCCTGCCGTCACCACCTTGCGGATCTGATCCAGCTCACCCTCGATATGCAGAGACACCGGAATCTCGATCACCGCATCGGAATGCTCCGGCCTCAGACGCACCACGCCGGTCAGGCCATCCGCCAGCTCTTCCTGGATGTTGACTGAAAACAGGAGGTCCAGCGGTCTCTCGATATCCAGGAGGAATGAATCGGAAGGCCCGGCCAGAGGCCTCGATGCTTCAGATATACTCACCCAGTCAGGGCGGCTCAGCACCTGCAGCCTTCGGCTTGTTATCGAGTTCTCGTAGAATCTGTACGTTTCGGTGTTGAAGCTGTCTCTGTCGCGCGATGCATTGCGCGCGACATAGGTCCGCGGGCGGATCAAGATCACCCCGCCGACAATCACGCCGCCCTCCTGCAGATAGGAAATCGCCTTGTTGATGGAAATCTCCCCCGCCGGGACATGGTCGAGGGCTTGAGGCGGTCGCCGAGCGGTAAACCGCAAGGCGTCCAGAATCTCGTCAAACGAGGCCTCAGGCAGGGCGTCCCGAATGATCGCCAACGCCCCGGTCACGTGCGGAGCGGCCATGGATGTGCCGCTCAGATAGGTCAGTCGCGAGCAGAGGAAGCGGATATCCGGATAGGTTCCGACATAGGCTCCGACAGCAGAAGACACACAGTCTCCCGATTCAGAGGGCGCCTCCGTGAAGGCAGCGGCCTCGATCGCCTCACCCGGAGCAAAGAAGTCCAGATCCTGTGATTGATTGGAGAAACCATTCGGAGTCGTGCCTGTGCCGGTCGAGCCCACAGAGACGACCTCCGGAATGCAGGCCGGCGCTGACAGCGCATTTCTGAAGCCATCATTCCCGCTTGCCGCTACCGTGAACACGCCGACCTGCGTGAGTGACTGGATGATGCTGCGCCGGGGATCAGTCGTGCAGGGCTGGCTGAACTCACCGCCGCCCAGGCTCATATTGATAACCGTGAGACCGAGCTCGTCCTTCACCGAATACAGCCATTCCAGAGCCTCGATCTGGCGGCTGGTCGGGCTCAACACACACTCCGCGTCCCGTCCGGGATAGAAGTCCTCGCACGCCTCTGAATTGAACCGGGAGAAGACCTGCACGGCCACCAGCTTCGCAGAGGGCGCGACGCCCCGAATGAAGGAGCGGTCATGAAACCTGCGCCCGGCTGCAATGCTGGCCACGTGAGTCCCGTGAAGGCAGCCCTCCGTCCCGTTCTCGGCATCCGCTTTCGCATCCAGGCACGGCAGGGCCAGGGTCGCCGATGTCAGGGAGGTTTGACGGGACACGCCGTTCTCGCACAGGGACGAACTTTCACCCTCGACACTCGAGCTGAAGCAGGCGCTGGCCTTAATCACATCCTGGAACATGACGTGGAAAGCGTCGACGCCGGTATCGAGCACCGCGACTGTGCTGCCTTGTCCTTCAAAGCCCTGCGCCCAGGCGCTCCACGCGCCAATGCGGTGCGTGGACTGGTCCAGTTGCGGCGCGCTCAGGGCATCCTCGAAAACCCGCTCGACCTCGGGGTGACTGGCGAATCTCCCGATCTCCTCAGCTGTGGCGCGCAGGGCGAAGCCGGCGCTCAACGGAAACCGGGCATAGGGCTGTGAGAGCTCCGCCAAAGTCCCGGCGCTGGCGCGCAACTGGCCCTCACGACTCCTCACGTCGCGGATGACCTCGCGCATGCGGTCTTCAAAGCTGGCGCGCGCGGCCGCGCCGCGCACGTCCCCTGATTCCCGCAAGGCCCTTTGGTGCGGGTCATCGCGCAGCATGATGATGACGCCGATGCGCTCGCCTTCGGCTAGACGGTCCACGGACCGCTCTGAGACAGGTCCGGATATGTCCCGCACTAGCCCCGCAGACGGTCGTTCGGACTGCGCTTGCGCCGCATCCTCCAGGAGGCCGGACAGAAGAAAACAGAGACCTGCAATCAGGAATGATGCGCGCATTCCCTCCCCCCGGAAGACGACTAACGGCCTCACAATACCCGTTCTGGGGGAAACTCGAAGAGTTAATATTGTATTTCAACATGAAAGCGCCCTCCGCAGATCTGCGAAGGGCGCTCTGATTGTCCCGGGAAAGGGAGAGAGAGCCAGGCCTAGTCGTTGTCAAACCCGAAGTCGGTCAGCCCGCCCGCAGTTGTGACGGCGAAGCGGCGCATGCGGACTGTATCGGCAAGCACGGCCGCGTCTGCGCGGATTCGGAAACTCAGATCTCCGCGCCCGAAACCGCCGCAATCGATGAAGTCGGCCGCTCCGATGACAAACTCGTTCAGCCCGGCCCGGCCCGGGCGCAAGGTCAGGGAACAATCGCTGTAGGCGCCTGTAAACTGTCCATTGCCGGCTGTGGCGTTGGCGATGGCGATGTCGATGGAATCGGGAAGGCCGCCGACGATACCGGTGATCCGGAATACGCCCCGCGTGCCGGCCTGAGCGTCGCCAACCCATTCGAACGGCCCGAAGACAACCTCCTCGCGCCCCCCCGAAATGGTGGTCGGGGTCTGTCCTGCGCCGGCCTCGGCGTCAAAGCCGAAATCGGTGATGTCGCCGTCCGCGCCAAACGCCAGACGACGCACCTTCACCGCGGCAGGAAACGCGCTGAGCGGCGCCTGGATGCGGAAACTCAGATCGCCGCGCCCGAAGGCCCCGCAATCGGCAAGGTCCTCACGCAGGATGATGTAATCGCGCGCGCCTGCCCGCTGCGGGCGGATGGTCAGCGAGCAATCGTTGAAATCGCCCGCATATCCGCTCGCCGTCGCGTTCGCGATGGAGACGTCGATGCGGCTGACCGCGCCATTCGTCACGCCGGCGATGCGGAACTGGTTGGAGGTGGGCGCCGAGCTGTCGCCGGTCCACTCGAACGGTCCCGCAATCACCTGCCCCGAGCCATTGCCAAGATTGGTGGCCGTCACGCCCGTGGACACCGCGCCATCCAGATGAAAGTCGGTGAGCGCGCCTGTGTCCTGACGGATCTGGCGCTGCATGCGCATATTGTCGATATCGCCCAGTGCATAATTGACCCGGGAGGAATCTGCGGTCACCCGGAAGAGCACATCAGCGCGGCCGAACGCGCCGCAATCCTCGGTCATGTCCTGGGAGGTGATCAAAAGGTCATTCTCACCGCGTCGCGCCGAGCGGATGGTCAGGCGCAATCGGTGAAGGCGCCGTCATATCCGGATGAAGAGGCGTTGATGAGCGCCACATCGATCGTGATGTCATCGCCGCTGATCACAGGGCCCAGCCGGAATTCGCTGAGCAAGGCGCCTGTTCCGTCATGGTCCATTCAAAAACACCGAACTCGGCCTGCGTCAGCGCCTCCGGGGCCAACACGGAACCCGGCCCCATCTCGGCGTAAAGCACCGGTCTCGCCGCATCCGCTTCGCGAACGGGCGCGCGCGCCATCAGGCTTTGCGCCATGCCGGCGCCGCCCGACGGGTCATAGGCCGCGTCGGTGATGCCGCCAGACCGGTTGAACAGGAAACGGCGCATGCGCAAACCG